>Ga0265301_10001508_pt1 | contig 30048 bp, 43 predicted proteins | sample AusTroGonzalo_MG_2_FD_193488 | JGI IMG/M metagenome (GOLD analysis project Ga0265301, IMG submission 193488) | Bovine rumen microbial communities from tropical cattle in Woodstock, Queensland, Australia - Gonzalo_04 | ecosystem: Host-associated > Mammals > Digestive system > Stomach > Rumen ... | reverse complement strand
GCAAGAAAAAATTAATAATTTGATATAGTTTACATATTTATCATGAAAAAAGAACCAATTATGGTTCTCTTTTCAAAGACATTTAACAAGATTGTGAGGCATCTTATAAACACCATAGAATAGATATAACTTATGTAATCTCCACAAAACATAATCCAAACATAATCCAATGCTTTTATATATCTACTCTATGCTGGCTATAAAACCAGCAACAATTGTTATTGAATTGACATCAAACTTCAACAAGCAATTATATTATATCATACTAATTACGTATTTGCAACTTTGATTTTATGGTAGCCACTTACACTTGCTCTTTGTATTTGACTAGGTAAACCACTTGCTTTATTAAGTTCGTTGTATTTTTGTGTTAGTGCGTTTATTTTAGATTGTGATTCATTAAGTAAAACATCATCGCCAGTTTCTTTGGCTGATATTTGTAAGTCTTTATACTTTCTAATTTCTGTTTCTATTTTTCTCTGAAGTTGTTGCCCTTCATATAACGTATAATGCTTGCCATCTAAGTCAAATCCTTTTTCGTTTTTGTCAATTATTGCTTGTAATTCTTCATTGCTATGCAATGGCTTATCTACTCCTAGCACTACACTTAATATGCTATGATAACAATTATATTGACTTATAGCACGTCTATCTCTACCTGTTTCTTCACTAGTTGCTGGAAAACTTATACCATCATAACTAACTGCATCTTGGTCATTTTGAAATTTCTCAAATTCTTCATTACTGAATTGTTTGCCTTGCACATACATATGGTCAGGTGCAGGATGCTCATGTATCGTTATTTCTACACCGTCAGCATCAAATTCTTCGCCAAATTGTTGTTGTAATTGATTGTTTAAATTTCTTACACCGTCTTGCATAGCCATTCTGACAGCACTTTCTAATCGCATTGACTTACCAGATTCATAATCGACAGTGCGTATGCCACTATCTACTAATTCACGTATAGCATTTCGCATTGCACTATCAAATGTTTCTTTGCCTTGTCCTGTATTTATTATCGCTTTATCTAATGTGTTTTGATATGTTTTTGCTAAATCATTATATACAACACGACCTTTACTATTATGTGTTCTAAAAGCAATTGTGTTGCTTAAATTTATATATTTATCTGCTGTTATTTTAGCAATTGCCCTTACTTGATTCTGTAATTGTATGTTTTCATCAAATGGTATGTATTTTTTGTTTCTGTACTTGTAAAATTGTTCAGCAAACAAATAATTTTCTTTAGCAACTTCTTCGAATATTTTATATATATCTTTTACATTTAGTTTTGTAATCTCGGCTAATTTTTTGACGATCTTGTCATAATCTCCACCATAACGCATTATTTGTACAAGTTCTTGTGCTTTGCTAGGAGTAAGAGTACCAACCTTATTGATACTCTTCCCTATTTGCTCTAGTACATATGTGTTTCCTTGCTCTATTCTATTAACAAGGCGCTCTGTTACTCTCTCTATTACTTCATCTGATAGCATAGGATTACCTCCTAACCATATAAGAATGTGCCTGTTCCTATATTATAGAAAAATGTTTTTGTTACTTTATCATACATACAAGGTACATTGTTTGTGTCTAATACTGGTATAAAATCTCTTACTAACACAAGATTATCATACATTTGCAAATAGTATATTCTTGAATGCGTACCTGGTGTTTCTGGGCTACCAGCATTGTTTTGTGTAAAAAGATATAGTGAGTAAGGAGTTATTTCACCAACACCAGTTCCACTGGCTATAATAGACTTGTTTTCATATATACTATAACTTCCTGTTTTTGATGAATTTCCTTCAACATAAATTTCTAATTCGTGTTCTGTATTAAATGTATATCTTAAACTATTAATAGGTGTTTTATTGCTGACAAAATAGTAACCGTTATACAATGTCGCTACTGTCATATATCCATTATCATTGTTATATGCACCAAAAACTGCCTTGCTTGTGTTTTTATCGTTATAATGTATGAATTTAGTTTTGATAGTAGCATTATTGCTTGTATATGAATATCCTGTATTTATTCTTTGATTGCCGTTGCTTTCAAGATACTCCAATGGTGTATATGGTATTGGTTCTTCTTTTTGATACACTACTTCATCGCCTAAATATACTTTTTTAATAGATGTTTCACCTGCATAGATGCTTGTTGTATCTTCAATTAACATATTATACCTCCTTTATAAAGTATAAAGTGTCATTTGAATAAGAAGGCAAATCATCATATTGTTGTTGTGTTCCAATCCATATTTTATTAGATATGCTTTCTTCTATTGCTGTTTCTTGTAAATATTCACTATAAGTTAGTTGCGTCCACTTTGTATCATCAAAATCTTCTGGTGATACCACTGCTGTCGTGCATCTATAAATATTATTTTCGTATCTTGTATAATCGCCAACTGCGTATGTTCCTGTACCACTATCGTATTCATATTCAATGCCGGATGCTACATACATTTGATTAAGTATTACACCTTCGACATCATTATACATTACTGGACTATCATCTACGCTTAACATATAGTATGCTTCATAGCCACTTGCTGATGATACAGTACAAGTGTCACCACTCCAACTTATTGTTGCACTAATAATATATGCACCAGCACCACTGGCTGATATTGCTTTCATATAAAGGCTTGTTGGCTTTGTACTTAATGATTTATTTATTGATAGTGCTAAGTAAGTTCCACTATTATCATTGCTATATGTTTCAACAAACTTAATAATAGGGTGATAATCTTGATTTCCGTATGCTGTATTTATTGCTGTTGCTAAGTTAGTTTTTGATGTTTGATTAAACGTTGTATTAATTGTTTCAACTTCAACTGTATAAACTTTTGCACCACTTACACCTGATATTGCATCATCAACATATTTTTTGGTTGCTGGATGATAGTTAGCACTTGGTGTATATGAAGTAGTATTATCTTTCATTAATACGCCTTTTCTAGTAGGAAAATCAATTGGTGTTCCATTAAATTGGCAACCTGAAATAGTACATACATTGTTTGACCAAGACATAGAGTAAACATTTAAAAATCCTGTTATGAATTTATAACTCGTTGCGTCTCCTGGGTATGAAACTGCACCACTTACGTCAAGCGTAAATGTAAAACAATAAACATTTGGTTGATTTTGTATATTAGTTGCACCAGATAAATTACTAGACATTTTTAAATCAGGTAGTAAGAATGCTTGAATTTTATAAGTTGATATATTCCCAGTTAATAATAAATTTATTACTTGATAACCTTTACTATAAGCATCAGTAAAGATATTACTTAATGTTTCCTTATCATCACTATTAAGATTTACTTTACTAAATGATAATGAAGTTGTTACATCAAACGTATATGTTGGTATTTTTTTATTTAATAAAGTGTTTGTTTCTGCTTTAGTATAGTAATTACTTAAATCTCCACCAGTTGCACTTATAACATTATTTTCTATTGTGATGTTATCTCCCGCTGTATATTGTATTACTCCGTCACGTCCATCAGCACCCGCTGGACCTTTTAATGATGCAAGTTGCTCTGGTGTAAAGTCATCATAAGTAAATGGGTCTCCTTTTTCTCCATCTTGTCCGTCTTTAACATCTACTGATTTTGTTGTTCCTGTTCTATCAGTTATTGTAATAGTTGCAGTATCTCCAACTTTAGATGCATCTATATCAACATTAGCAACTTCATTTAAACCATCTTCAAGTGCTTGCTCATATTGTTCCATCTCGCTTGGTGTTATTGGTTGACTATTTTGTGCTGTCTTTAATGAACCTAAGTCTGTCTTAAAATAAACTGGTGTAGGATTGTATCGTTTTATCTCTGATTCATCTTCTACTAAATAAGCAACGACACCAAGTTCAATTGTTGCTGGCTTTACTAATACTTCTTGTGGGAAATCACACTCGTTATTTACTATCACTTGCTTGTAAGTGTGTTCATCTAAAGTAAAGTATGCTTCTTTAACATAATCGCTAGTTATTTCATCAGCAAATTCAAATTCACATTTACTAATATCTATTTCTTTTTCGTTTACTGCTTCTTCTTGTACTAGTTCTATTTTATGAGGATTAACTATTAACTTCATTATTCTTCACCGCCTTCTTTTTTTTCTTCTTCTTTTTTATTATCATCTTCTTCTTGCTTTTTGTCTTTAGTCCCTAGCAAGTCTTCGATGTCTTGTGTTTCTTCATTTATTTCTTTTATTTTTTCTTTAGCGATGTCGTCAGTTTCTCCAAATATTTTTACTCTATATTCTACTTTACTAATTAAACCAGCACTTACTTCACGCATTGCACGATTGGCTTCTGTTTCTTTATCTTCGATTATGCTATCGTCAAATTGAATAACCATATCTTCATTGTTAATATTATATTGACCATACTTAGTTGATGCGTAACATATTGCATCTACTAAATCCCATATAGCACTCTCATAGCCTATTTCTAACTTTTTCTTACGTCTGAATAGTTTACTATTACTTGATACAACTGCTGTTGCTGTGCTTAAATTAGTACCGTCGAAATGATAATGATTCTCACCAAAACCTACTTTATTACCTAAGATATTCAATGCTGTGTTTAATGAACTTATTTGTTTATCTGTTCTTAAATCGTCAGTTTCACTTTGAATTAAGTCGTCTTTTGTTGCACCCTTAGGCAATTGATAGATTGATGTATCTTCTGGGTCAAAAACTAATCTTTGTTCTCCATTATCATAATTAAACATCTCAGCCCTTGCAAATGTTCTACGCTTGCCATCTTTAACTTCTGTTTTTAATGCGTCAAAACAAATATCAACTGCTTTCATATTATCAATAGCGTTTGCGTAATGTGGTATGCCAAATGGACTATTATTAAATAAGTTGTTAGTTAATAATGGCTTGAATATAGCAAACCACTTTTTGTCTGACTTAGTATCAAAATCTTTTATTGTGTTGTCGTTTTCGTCAACTATTTCTGTTAATAAGTTGTTAGTCTCTTTAAATAAGTGATTGTATATGTGATAATTCCCTGTCTTTACATCTTTCTTATGTACTGATAGAATCACATACTTTTCACCTTTGATATATTCTACTGAACCAAATGCACATTCTGTAATTCCTTTGTTGTTCCAACTTAGTGGGTAAATCCAATCAATATCTACTAAGTCAACTCTTACTTTAGCATCTGATACATCCAAACTCATAGCATCTTCATTAGCAATAATGTCATATACACTAACCACTGTTGCAACTGTTCCTAATGCACCAGACTTTTCAATTGATGAATTAATTACTGAATATAAATCTAATTCGTCAATTAACTCATCAAATTGTTCCTGTGATTTATCATCTTTCATTGATATTTCACATTTTTCACTCCATAATATATCTGACCAGTCTTCACTTATTTCCTTAGCCATATTCATTGTAAAACGCTTTTGCTTTACTTTCCTATTACCATTATAGATAAAATAGTTATGAAATGACTTTACATTACCTTGATACCAACTTTTCCATTGTTCTATGTATTCTTTTAAATCATCTTTTACTGTTGGGTTGTAATTATATTCCCTTTGCAAAAAATCTTCTAACTTCATTGTATCACTCCTTTATTTTTTCTTTTTATCTAAATCATAAATAACACTACCATATGAACTATTATCATAACCATCTAATTCTCTAACATCTATTCCATTATAGCCAAGTTCTTTCATAAATATTGTTGACATACTATCTAATTTGTCATCATATTTTGCTTTTTGATATTTATCAGAGTAATATGTTGCTTTTGCTTTACTAAAAGCATTATCTATATCATTGCTTCTAATACCATAGGTTATCATCATGATTTTCATATGTTCAAAATCGCTTTTATCTAAATTTTTGAAATAGTTTACATTTCTTAAGCCCCTATGTAAAATAAAGGCATCAGTATCATTTTTAGGTTTAAATAATTTATATTCATTAAAATTAACTTTATGTAATGGCCTATCTTGTCTTTTAAATATAGGATTTTCATTATTGCCTTTTTCACCAAAAAAATATGTTCCTGTGCCAAAATGTCCTGAACTCCTAAATGAACTATCTATGTCCCAAAAATATGTATCTCTGCCTTTACCTAAATCGCCATAATGATAACCCCAACTTACTTTTATTGGTATTACTCTGCCATCTTTCCATCTAAAGATATATTCACCTAAGTTGCTATCTCTTTGCTTTATAACTTTATTCATATAGTCATTCGTCGCACTCATCTAATAACCTCCTTTTAAATCTAATACAAATTTATCGTAAAATGGAAACATACTATATTCACTAGCATCCAGATCATCTATTGGCGTTGTTCCATCGTCTAGTCGTTCATCTTCGTGCTTTTCATCCCATAATGCTTGGCTATATGCTTCTATCAGATATTTACATTTTCTTAATATAAATCTTCGCTGTTGTCCAAATAACTGACAATCTAGTTCTATTCTATCGACGATTCTACCTTTGATACAATCATCTACTAATAAAGGTATGCCTTGTTGTTGTAAATATTTGTTCATTCCATAAGTTAATACCTGTCCTAAAGCACCATAATCGGCAAAGCAGTGTGTTACTTTGCCATAATTCTTTTTAACTCGATTGTAAAACTCCACAAACTTTTCATACATCTGTTCTGGTGAGTGCAATCCAGTTAGTTTTTCCTCGTCTATTGTCCACGCTTGTTTATAAAATTGAGTTATGCCTGTTGCTTTAAATTCGGTTTCACCTTTTGTTGCACCATAGTCTATTCCTATTGATACTAACATAAAATTAATGTCGTTTCCATATTCGTCTTTTGCTTCATCTCTTATATATAAACTAGGATTATCACAAAATTGTCTATATATAATTCCTTCTGCGTTTTTCCATTGCCCTAGTATCAATCTATCATAATAAACTGTGCCAGCATATTCTTTACATAAGTTATCTACAAATTCTTTTGGTAAAAATGGATTATCAAATATTGTGTAATGCTGAACATAGACATCTAGTTGTTTTTCTTCTACTTTATCTAAGAAGTTCTTTTTTAACCAGTGATTCTGATTTTCTGGGTTTAATGCACCATCAAAGCAACTATATGTTTTGTCTAGTGAGCCTTGGATCATTATAAATACTTCTTCATTCCACTTGGCTATTTCATCACCATAAGCATATTTAATCGATGTACCCTGTATTTTACTAACTTGATTAACTTTTTCACAACCTAAACAGTAAACTTCTTCACCAAATAACTTGGCTGTATTGGCTGAACCAATAGTACCAACTAAATCTTTGCCATAGATTTGTCTTAATGGTTGTAACACATTACGTTCTATTGTACCCTTAGATACACCAAAAATACAATATAGACCATCTTTATCTTTTCTTTCTAGTATTCTTTGTGGTATAACATACAAGTTATCTAAATAAGTTTTTCCACAACGTCTAGCACCTACTTTGATATTAAATCTATGATTAGCGTTTTTAATAAACTCTTTTTGTTTCTCACTTAATATCATTTGCTTCGTCCTTAATCTTATTTAATAACTCTTGAACTTTAGATATTTCGTTAGGGTTAGTAGGTAACTCAATCTTTTCACGCCATTCGTTCTTTTTTCTATTTTTTAGCCAGAATATCTGTGCTGTGACATTACCTTCCATAGCACTTTTCAATAAAGCATTTTCTACTTCAAAGTCAACTATTTCCTTATTCTTTTTTAAGACCTCCGAAAACTCTTTACTTTTCTTTTTCCATTCATAAAGAGTAGAATTTGCTATTCCCATATTGTTCGCTATTTGTTCGTCAGTAAGACCATCTCTGGCCCAACCTGCAAGTAAAGTTAGGTTATCTTCTTTTAGCCAATCATTTAATTTAGCCACAATATCACCTGCAATTCTTTCTACTTCAATAGTCATTATAACATAAAAAAGCAAAATACACAATTTGACTATTCTGCTTCTATGTATTTTGCTTGTTTTCTTAAATTATCTTTTGCTTTTAATAATTGTAAATTGGTATAATGACATAATTTTTCAATTTCTTTTTCATTACTTGCATACTTTAATGGCTTTTTATGGTCTATATGTACGGTTCCTAATAAAGACCAATCCCATTTTTCATCATAATTTTCTTCATATGTTTTTGGCAAATAACTCATTAAAAATTCAACATCACAACCTAGTATTTCTTCCATATGTTTACTTTTCATTTTTCCTTTTCTTTTAAAAGACATTCTTATCATTGTTCTAAGATTACATTTAAACCTATGTTCATAATCATTTTTATATTTATTATTAAAATATTTATTTATTTTTTCTTTGTTTTTTAAGCGATATATTTTGTTTTTTGCGTGTATTTCATCTTTGTGCATTTTTCTATACATTGCCGTTCTTTTTCTTGCTTTTTCAAGAATTTCATTTCTGTTTTTCTTTAAATATTCTTCTTTTTTGTGTTTTCCTTGTTCAGTTTTATAGTATCTTTTTGTGTTTTCCCTTGAATACTCCCTCTGGCATTCTTTACACTCATAGCGAATATAATATTTATTATATTTTTTATTAAATCTTGCACTAAACTCATCAATTGACTTTTCTACGCCACATTTTTTACATATTCTTGTCTCCATAACACATCTCCACAACAAAAATTACTAGTGAAAATAATTGTAATATTTTCTCTTTGCGTACATATTATATCACTTTTTTTGCAATTGGCAAGTTTTTACATTGCTTTATATTTTGTTAATGCTGTTATTAAATTAACATAACATTCTGCATCTTCGCTATTTAAAAATTCCCATATTAAATTTTTATAATATTCTGTCATATGTATATTAGAATATACATAATACTTGTAAAAAATCTTTCCATTCTTTTCTAACACATCATAATATGCTTTTATTATTTTAGCATTCTTACAAAAATCATAATAAGTTAAAAAGTTAAGTTCTTCTTTAATAAAAGAACATATAGAAAAATCATTGTCTGTCATTTTTATTCTCCAACTCATTTTTCTTTTTTTCCCAGTATTCGTCGCTTTTGCTTGCGACATAGCAACAAGAAAAGCATAGTAAAACACCTATGCCTGTAATTATGATCCCAATAATTATAAATAAAACTTTACTCATACGCATACGCCCCTTTATCTAAATACATTATAACACAAAATAAAAATAATGCAACAAAAAAAGAACAGGAGGTGAGAGTTTTCCTATTCTTAATGATTGTAAGCAACACAATCATAAAAGGGGTAAATCATTAATGACTAATCTAGCCATCACTAACATTATAACATAAGTTTAATTTTATTGCAACTCAGTAAATTTATCATTACCATTTAACTTAATTAAAATGCGTCTGTTATTTACTCCTGATCTACTTCTTCTATTAACAATCCAATGCTTAGTTCTATAATAATCTAATGTTTTTGTTGATACATTCATTTTTTTGCTTATTTCTTCTTTTGTGCCTTCACATAAAAATTTTTCGCCTTTGTATAAAGCATATATACCAAAAACTCTACCCATATTATTTCTCCTTTACTTTTGTTTTAGGCTTATCAGTTTGTACTTCTTTAATTATCTTGACGTATTCATATTGTGGGTTTTCTTTAATAAGTTTTTCTAGTGCTTCATTATCTAAAATATAACGTCTAATTTTATATGGTCCTAACTTAATTTCTACCAGATACATTCTCATCTTCACCTTGTAATATGTTTAGTAAATCATTTATTTCGTGATAGTCTAAACAAAAATTATTGCTTTCACCACTAAATGTTTTTATATATTCAATTGCTTTATCTATTATATTATTAAGTCTTTCTATTTCTAATTCTGCTTCACATTTATCTAATAATAATTTTTCTACATTTCTATCATAATCTTCTTTTGTCATTATTATTTTTTCTACATCATCAGGTATCATTCTTTATCACTTCCTTGTAATATGTTTAATAAATTATCTAGTTGTTCTTCAATAACAATATCATAATTAGCAAATATAACTTGTTGTGTTTTTATATATGCAATTGCTTTTTTATTTGCTTGTATATCTTTTTTCCATTCCAAAAATGTGGTCTTATGTTCTTCTTCATATTTATTGCATAAATTGGCTAATCTTTTATTATTTTTTATTAAATTTTCTATTATTTCACTTAATGTTAATTCTGTTTCGTTGCCATTTTTATGGTGTACGTATTCATTTCTTTCTAATTTCCTACCTAAATGTTGTTCCATAATATATCTATGTTCATCAATATGTTTGCCATTTATTGATAATTGTTTATATGAATTAGTCATTAAAATCCCACCTTTCAATTATACTTTTATAATCTTTTCCTATAAGTTCACCAAATATGGCACAAAGAACTGGAACTGTTATGGCGTCGCCGAAAATATGGTACTTTGCACTATCGCTTAAATTTATTTTATCAATATCACTATCTTTAACGCCTTGTAATCTTCCACACTCTCTTGGTGTTAGTTTTCTTATTCTTAAATCACTCATCATTGTTTTCGTATAATGTCCGCCATTGCCATGAGTTCCACACACTAATGTCCTAGCATTGCCATCACTATCTTGCACCATATCTTGCTGATGCTTTGCATTTTTATTGTGTTCTTCTATGATTGCAGTTATTGTTCCATGATTTTCCATAACTGTTGGTGCTAAATGCTCTTGATCTATAATTCTACTTGCATTGTGATTAGATTTAGAATAATTACCTAATACAACCACACCATTATTTTCACCACCACTTGTTGTTAATGTTTGTGATTTCCCTTTTTGGACAGTACCATAGGGGTACTGCATTCGGCTTGATATATCTATGCCATCTCCATCAGTTGCTTCTAAATAACCTTTTGCATTGGCATTTTTAATTGCTAAAAATTGGTTATTTCTGAAACTAACACCCGTTGTAATTGTTCCACTTTTTTCTTCATCTATTCTTCTGTTATATGTATCTATATAGCAAGTATCTTTAATATTATTTTGTTTTAATGTTTCTTGTAATGATTTATTTCCTACTCTTACCAATGGTTGCCTATTTCCGCCTGACATAGTATCTAATGTTTGACACAAACCTTTATCTGTTATTTTGAGTTTTTCACTAGGTTTTGAAGCATTATATACACCACTTTCTAAACTTTCTATTTGCTTACCACTTAAATAGTATTTTTCATCAACATCTTCTTCTAGCATATCTTTTAACTTTAATTTAAGTGGTATAGGTTTAGGAAATGTATAAGAATAATCACCTAATATTGATACCATAAAGCACCTATTTCTTGTTTGTGGTATTCCATAATCAGTTGCTATTAAATCTTGCCAATAACTCTTATACCCTAATTCTTCTAACCTTACTTGCCATTTATGGAAGTCGGGCATATTATCTAAACTATGAACTTGGGGCACATTCTCCATTAATAAGATTTGTGGCATTGATCCTAATTCTTTGCATTCTGTTAAAATTCTTTCTACTTCCCATAATAACCCACTTCTTGTTGAAGTATCACTCATTCCTTTGCCTTTTCCAGCAAGTGATAAATCTTGGCAAGGAAATGAATAAGTCATTATGTATTCGTATTTATCAGTATTTTCTATTTCTAAATCTTTGCCTTTTACTTGTTGTATATTAACCAAATTATTAGTAGCACATATATTATTATAAATTGTTCTAACTTGTTTTTCGTTTAATCTTTGTATTTGTTGTTTTGTCATTGGTTCATTGTAATTTTGTGATATTCCTAATTCAAATAATATATCTTCAAGTTCTTCTTTGGGAACTAAATATGAATAGTCTATATCATTGTTTGTAAAATGAATATCTTTGTATGCTTGTATTGATTTAACTGCCCATTCAACTAATTTCCAATGTTCAAATTCTACACCTAAATATTTTAATGCTAATGCTTGTGACCCGTAACCACCAAATAACTCAATAAGTCTTATTGGCTTTGTTATTTTGTATTTAGGGTACATTATATCAAATATACTTGTTTGATTCATTATACCTCCTCTATCTCTATACCATATTTCCATGCCATTAACTTCTTTTTTAACTTATATTCTGGTGTTCTAAAACCCTTTGTGTCAACTACGTGATATTTACCATCTTCATCTTTATATACAAAATCAGCAATGTACTTCGTTTGTCTATATGTTTTGTCTTCTAACTTAAATGTTTCAATCAATACAAATGGTACTTGTCTTTTTAGTTCTGATATTTTGCCATAATTTTGCAATAATTCTAATTTTTTGTAATAATTCATCTCTTTTAATGAATCAAATTTAATACCTTTATATTCACATTTTTTGTTATGGTATTTACTTTCTTTAAATATTGTATATTTCATAAATAATTTCTCCTAAATATTTGTATAAACTCATTAGTTGTTTTACCATAATGTTTCATCCACGCAGTTTGCATTAATTTTTTAATACTATTGTCTAATTCATCATTGAAATGTACACTTTGATTCGATTGATTATGATGTCTACCACATAAATATACACAACATCCCTGTTTTATCGAATTTTGTCTATTTTTTCCATAATATACTTCGTGAATGTGTATGTTTTTTGTTGTGCCACATATAAGACATTGTTTTTCTTTTTGTAATATACTAAATCTGTTCATTGTTTGACCACTCTCTACTTATTTGATTTTCTATCAATCGCATCTGCAATTTTAATGTGTTTATAGCCTCTTGATTTGCCTTGTACACACATTCAGCAACATCACGTCTAAATCTTGCTTCTGCTACACTAGGTATACCATAGCAAGTCTTGTCAATCATACCAATAGCCATTCCTTCGTCTCGTAATTTCAAACATTCTTGTCTTAATAAAATTTTATAGTCTCTTTCTGCTTCTGCGTATGCTGTGCCACTTTGTCTTAACTTTTTAAGACTATCTGCTAGTTGTTTCGTCTTTTGTGCTAATTCTTGTGTTAAGTCCATATTTTTTTAACACCTCCCACACCTTTGTTTTTCTTTGTGGTATTCTCCACTCGCCTTTGTAATAATATTCTTTTATGTAACAATTTGGTACATCTATTTCAGTATCGCCATTTTGAACATATTTATTGTGTGTTATAAATAAATACATTGCTTTTTTCTTATAGTTATCTATTAATCTTGCAAATAACTTTTTTTGTTTTTCCCACGCATCTTTTTTATAACTTTGATTTTTAATTTCACCTAATATTAATGTATCATCATTTGCTAAATAAAACAAATCAATATCGCTTGGATGATTATTGCCATAATACATACTTGAATAATCAGGCTTTAAATTTTTATGTTCCCAATTGTTTATCATAATATCACCTAAAATGGCAATTCAAGATTTTCTGCTTTTACATCTTCAACAACATAAACTTCTTGTTGCATCTGTTCTTGCGTTGTAAATTCTTGAACTACAACATACCAAATTGTGTGTTGTTTATTGTCTTTGTCTTTGTAATTGTAAAAACTTAAAAAGCCTCTAGTAATATTTATTTTAGTTTTATTTTCAATGTATATGTCTTTAGGCATTCTAACATCAATATAGCCTGATTCATATTGTCCTTCTTTATTTTTTGTTGATAGGCCTGCTCTATAATGCTTTTTACCATTTTCGTCTTCTTTAACAAAAATCATTGTATCTTTACTTGTTATATTCATTTTTGTTCTCCTTTAATGTGGCACTTAGTTCCTTCGTTAAATTCCCATATATAAATGCCACCATTTTTTTCACATCTTTTTGCATCTCTATTTATTGTAAATAAATAAAATAATGCAACTATAATTATCATAAATATTCCTATTATAAAATCAGCACTGTCTTTATTGCTCATATAAATACCACCTCTGCTAATATTTTTGACAACTCATCATCTTCTTGTATCATAACTTTGTACTTACCAAAATTAACTGTATTTTCTTCAATAAATTTGTTTGCTTTTCTTACTTTTTCTTTGTATATATCAAGTTCATCATCTTTATCTAGCAACATTTCTTGTAAATCTTCATTTGTTTTTTGTGTTAATAAAAGTTGCGTATTTAATCGTGTTATTTCCATAGTTAGTTCATCATAACTTTTTAACTTTATATCAAGAGTTGCCATTATTTATCTCCTCCATTAAATTAATTAAATCTTGATAGGCAGATACTTTACTTACCCATCTTTTTTTGCCACGTATTCTGTCATCAAATTCTGCTTGTATCTTTAACTGATATAACTTTTCTAATATAAAATCGATTGTTTCTTTATTCATTATTTTCACCTTGTAATATGTTTAATAAATCATACATTTCTTTTTCATACATGTAATGTGGTAATAGTTTTAATTTATTATCTAAATATTCAATTGCTTTATCTATTCTCTCTTTATATTTATTTCTATCTTGCCTTACTTTTTTAAAATATTCATTTGATTTTCTACTATAATATTCTTTATGTGCTAAGCGATATTTTTTGCTTGCTTCTCTTTGTGCTTCTGTCGTTTTCATTAATTCACCTCTTTTAGTTTTATTTTAAAATCAATTTATTTTATCAACAGATATCAATTGTTATAGTTTGTTCAAATAAAAATACCATTTTAGTATATTTATACTACCTCATTTATTTCTTTCTTAAAACCACCAATTATTGTACTTACAGATAAAAACGCTTTTATGTTCTTATCAGATAATCTTTTTTTGTATTCAACTCCACTGACTTTATTGTCAGTTTTGTAAATTTTAGTTGGTTCTCCCACACGCTTAATTAATTTGTTTGCTACGCTTTTTCTTGTTGTATATAACACCAATGTTCTTTCTTCATAGTCTACGTTTATTGTTGTTTCTTGTTCATCTCTAGGCACTTCATACCAGTTCATTAAATTTCCCACCATTCTCTTTCATCTGCATCGTTGTTTAATGATGTCATTTCTTCAAATTCTTCTTTCAATCTATCATAATCATCGCTTAAATCTTCAAATGCTCTATAAAATTCATCTAAAGTTATAAAATCTTTGTTGCCAAAATACTTTTCGGCTACCCATTTTGCCATATCTTGTGTTCTAATATAAACTTCATCCATTATTGCATCCTCTTTTCTAGTAAGTTAATTGCCTCTTGCATTTGCTTGTATGTTAATTGCTCATCACTATCAGCATTAAAATATTTATAAAACTTTTCTCTATCAAACTTATCATCTTTTTCTTCATTAGCATCAATATACTTTTTCATTACTTCTGCTATCTTAGTTAATTCTTTGTCCTTTTCTTTTGATAATTGACTAAATCTAATGTGATTTTTATTATCACGAATAATTAAATCTTTAATGTTGTCATTTTCATCGTAGTCAATAATCTCTACCCAAAAGTATGTCTTTGTTGTATATTTGCCATCTCCCTTATCAAAAAACTCTGGCCTATCTTTTACACCCATATCTTTTCTAGGAAACACAATAATGCTAGGTGCTGAATAAAGTTCTCTACCAATTCCCCAACAAAATCCTGCCCTTTTTGCTGAGTCACTAGCAAGACCTTTCTCTGCTTCACTAATACTTTCTGTTCCTGTATCTTCTTTTTCAATCCATTGTTGTTTTTCTTCATCCCATATTGATATTATACAATTAGCATTATCTCTTGAATAATGTTTTTGCCAATTCATACACCCTACTGTCTCGTCTAATAAATTTTGATCGCATCTTGCATCCTTGTACAGCAACATCGTGCAATAATTACTTGCTATTTGATTTATTCTAACATCTATTTCATCTGCTTTTAAATTTCTAAACTTTTTCATTTTAATTTGCCTCCTCATTATAGCCATCTACCATAGCCTGTTCTGTTTCTTCAGCACTTAAATCTATTTCACCGAAGTATGCTTGTATTAATTTCTTTTTGCCACTACCATCTGGCAACTTGTCTTTTATGATTTGCAACATGGCATCGTATTTGTCCCAAAAATTAGCATCACTCATATTTTCTAGTTGTTCTCTAGTAATATCTTTATTTAAATATTTTTTCATTTCACGAATAACATAATCAATAGAGTTACACTTTCTTATATGCTCGTCATAATTAAAATAATCTAATTCCTTACCACAATTTTCACATATGATAATATATTTTCTTACTGCGTCTTTGTCTTTAGTTTTTAATACTCCTGCTAGTATATAATTTAACTTTGGTGGGTAGTCTCCATACATTTCACTTTTTAAGTGTTTATCTAATCTTGCATTAATATCTTCAGCATCGTAATCTTTTAGTTGCTTATACCATTCCTCTACTTTAAAATCATCTACAATAAAGTCGCTGTAATATTGTTTTATTCTTTTTAAAAATAAATTAGTTTCTTGTATTGTCATTTTCGTATTTTGCCTCCAATCTTTTTATCATTGCTTCTTCGCTTTCTTGCTCTGTCTCAAATTCATCTTCCCATCGCTTATTCCTTAACCAAGTATCTGGATATGGAATAAACTGCCCATTCTCTTTTTGCCACTCTTTTGTATTTTTAAATCTTTCAAGTTGCTTTAGCATATTATTTAACATTTGCTCATTTGGTTTATTCTTTTCGAACCATTTTAAGCATTTCTGTTTGCTCACTTTCTTTGGGTATGCTTTCCAAAATTGCTCAAAATGAGCATATATATTATTATCATTTACATTAACATTAACATTTACATTATCATTTACATTTACATTTACATTAGGTTGTTTTTGGTTGTTTTTTGGTTGTTTTTTGGTTGTTTTTTTAGCGTTAGAATTACCTACTGGTGCGCCACCTTTTTTGCCATTTTCATAGCGTTTGTTATTTGCTTGCAATTGTGGTATAATTAATGTAAATATACTTTTGCAAACACCATTTAACTCAATTTGTTTCCCATTAAATTGATATTCAAATATTGCATTGTATATTTGAACTTGGTCTTTAGGGTCAAGTTCTTTTATACTGTCATAAAAACTTTTGTAAAATACAAAACTTTCTCTCATCTCCTTTCTTTACTCTCCCTTCTTGTAAAAATAGTCTTCTAATTTTGCATCCCAACTTATACAATTAGTAATGTTTCTTGCAAGTAGTTGCGAACATCCACGTTTCCCCAGCAAAATTTGACTTAAATATTGCGTCGTTACATATAATTTTTTTTCTGCTAAATATGTTATTGTTCTGCCTTGTAAAACTTTGGCTTTTTCAACTTCTTTAAAAAACCACATTTTATCATATCTCCTTTCTATAAGTAATTTAAGTGTAATACTTTTTTAATACTTTGTCAATTATTTTTTAATACTTTTTATGCAAAATAAAAAGAACCTTATTTTATAGGTTCTCTTTTAAATATTGCCATAGTTTTTCACATAGTTCATTATACTTTTCTTTAGTCAAAACTACTTCATTTTTTTCTGCTGGTAATAACTTACACCACGTGCCATCATTTGCTACCCATTTACCTTTTTCTATCTCATACCAAGTATAATTATCGTCTTTATACTCACTTACTATGTTATAGATTCCTACTGGGCAAAATCCAATACTTTGTGCTGATATTGTATGATCTAATCTTACATTTAATTGTGATTCAATTACTTGCAATTGTGTTACGTTTTTATTGCGTTCTACTGGCTGTGGTAACTCTACTTCTTTTGGTAAATCAGCATCTAAATATGGTGTTGGGTTAATTTTATTATCGTTTTTGTCTCTTACCTCCCAATGAAGATGTGCACCGTAAGACTCACCTGTATTACCAAGATAGCCAATTACGTCTCCACGTTTTACCTTGTCACCTACTTTAACTTTTACTGTATTATAAGCAATATGTCCATATAAAGTGTAATAGCCGTTGTTATGTTTTATCTTAACATAATTACCATAACTGCCACTTTCAAACCAATTACAATCAGTTCTTACTGCAACTACTTCACCATCACTGTGTGCTGTTTCCCAAGCAAGTGTATAATTTGGTCCTACAATATCAAGTCCATAATGTACTCCTGGTTTATATTCTTGTGTTATTTCACATAAACCACCTTCAATTACTCTACATTTTAAACTCATATTATACCTCCTCAGTATATACTTCTGGTTTCATATCTTCTTCTTTTATTGGTTTCATTACTTCAGTTTCATTAACCTTTTCCATCAGTATCTTCTCCTTTTTCCTTTTTAGTAAAATAATATGTGATTACTGCTGTTATAACACTCGCTGTTAATGTTGGTTCTAATTTACCTTTAAGAGACAAAATTACAAATACAGCCATTACTGCAAGTGTCATTATTGATTTAACTTTTAATAAATTAACTATTGCATCTTTCATATTATCACCTCCTTATTTATAACCTATTACTTTATCTATTTTAATTGTATCAGTTCCAACTCCATAAATATTATTGCTTGCTATTGCTAGTCCATAACCCTCATTAAATGTTAATGTACTTCCATTACAAGTATAATATGCACCTACAACATACATTCTGCTATTAGCATAATTAGGAAATGTTATTTGTAAACATACATTTTTACTATCAGGGTCATATACTTTTACACTTGAATAAACATCTTGATATGAACTATTGTAATAATAAATTTCAATATAATCATAGTTAGCACAACTATCACTTAGTGTTACATCACCACTTGTTCCACTTAAACCGTCATATAAAACAAATGGTGCTGGTATGTTATTGCCTTGTTTACTTAATGCTAAAAAGTCAACGTGGTCTTTATATTCTGTCCAAGTAGGTTGCCCTAATGGTATAGTTCCACTTGCTATATCGCTATAATAAGTTGTGCCATCAGAATAAGTATCTTCTAATATAATTTTATAATTGTATGCTGATGTAAATACAATATTACTTATTTCATAATCAGTTATCGTTACTTCGCCGGTATTACTTGGTGTTGGTACTGGATTAAATGCTGTATAATTGACTGGCTCTGTTGTATCTTTTAACCACACTTTATAACCAATTGTTCTTATAGCATTATTAGTACCAACTACATCATTGCCTTTATAAATATTGCCAACTACATTTATGCTTGCAATACCATCAGTTAAGTTTGCATCCCTACCTAGTATTGATGAATATTCGCCACTTTTTCTTTTAATATAAGTTGAATTTCTTTCTAGTATTGGTTTGTCATATTTAATTGTATCTAGTAATGAAGGAGTATTATTAATTAATACATTAATATCTCCAACTGTTTGTCCACCCATACTATCAGTAATAACTTGTGACATTTCAACTCTATTGCTTTCATTAAACGCAATATTTTGACCTGCTGTTCTAAAATCAACATCAATAATATTAGATGCTTGTGTACCTGAATTATAACCTGTACCAATAATTCTATAAGATAATGTTGCACTATCATACGGAGTTGCGTGTAATGTAAATCTTTTTTTACTTAAATATCTGACACAAGTTGTTGCTGGTATATTCAAGTTACTAACTACTGTATTTAATTCACTTACTTCTGCTGTTTGAATAGTTGGTGAAAGATGTAACACAGTAAGTTGCATAGTACCGCTAGCACTTGCATAACTAGGTGAAAAATCGCCACTACTCATTGATGAAGATATACTTATTGTTGTTGGTGTACCTGTATTAGATACTGTAAATGTGAATGTCTTTAGTTGCAACCAAGAACCAGCATTAATATACGTAGGGTATGCTATAGTGCCACTTTGTGTTTGAGTTTGACCTGCACACGTTACGCTATTACTATAAGTACCACCTAAATAACTTTGTGAATTAGCCCTACCTATATACGTTTTAACTTGTATTGTTGAAGTCCTGTTTTGTAAACTTGTTGATGTTTCAGTAACTTCTAACTTGTAGGTCCACCCACCTGTATTTGTACTACCATTTATCGTCATTATTAATCACCTCTGTTATAGAAATGACCAAAGCATTCATTTCCATCTTTATCAGTATATAATTGTGCAACAAACATTGGTGTATCATCATATTCATCCATACCATAGTAATATACACCAAATAATGCTAAGTCTTTTTGCTTTGAGCCATCTTTTGTATATTGGCCTACGATGTTTGTATCGCTTGTACCACCGTCATAATAATATGTGCCATCGTCTCTATGTAAAGCATAGAAACTGCTATCACTTTTATGTATTGTCATACCGTCAGCATTAAAAGTAAAACCAGTTGTTGTTGTTACTTCAGTTATATTACCATTAGCATCTATATTTGTTGATATTACATTAATCGTTCTTTCAGTATCAGTTTGTTTCGTTTCTACTGCATTGATTCTGCTTTCATCTTCATTTAATCGCTGTGTGTATTCAGTTATTGTACCTTCTACTTTATTTGCTATTATATTTGCTTGTGTTATTCCTCTGTCGGTACTACTCATATATTTATAGTCTTGTTCATTTTCTTCTTGCATATCAGTGTAAATGCTTTCTTGTAATCCTTGTGTTACTTCAACACTATCATTAAACATTATGCAAGAATAATAATTATTATCTACTTTAACATTGTATCTATCGCATAAATCATAATAACAAATACCTGTGCTAGTATAATCATTCATGTAATATTCTAAATTATATAATTTGTTTAATATATCTGCCATATAGGTATTTCTATCATTGCCATTCATTATTTGATTATCACTTATTTGTATCGCTATTTTATTTTCGTCTGGCAAATTGCTAGGCTCAGACAAAGATATTTTATCTCCATCTCCACCTCTACTCAAAACTATTGTATTAACTGGTCCAAACTTTTCACCAAAATTAACATTAACATCTTTTAAATATTCTTCATCAATTGTGTCGCCATATGGTTCATATGAAGTCGTTTGTGTTCCTGCTTCAAGTTGTGGGTAAATAGTTAAATTAGTTGCTGTTTGTCCGTTTTCAAAACCTAACATAACACCATAAAAATAACAATCTTGATTAGCCATCAAAGTTATAGCACTATCATTTGTAATTGTTGCGTATTTTGTTCCTGCAGTTTTTTCTCTAAATGCTAAAAATAATCTGCCGTCAACCAAGTTTTGTGTGTTAATTACATAAGTTCCTCTTGGTACATATAAATAGTTCCCTGTATCGGTTGAACTACCAAATAAATACAAATCTGCTCTACCACTTGCTGTACCATTAATTGTAATTGATTTGTCTGCGTTGACAGTAAAAGTTACGTAATTTACAACTTGTGATGTTGCATCATTTTTTAATAAGTTTTTACCTTGTGTATCTTGTACATATCTTATTTCTAACTCATCATCTTTATCTATACATATTGTACTTGCTGTTACTTCTGCTAATTGATCTAGTACATCCCTAAACGTATAGTTCATTGAACGTCCTTCACTATCTAAAAACAATTCGTTACTTATTGTTTTATCATAATTAGCAAATGTATCGCTTGCATTTTTAAAAGTTAATCCTAACTTACTGCTTATTGCATTAATATAATCTCTTATCGTTATAGGAAATACTATGTTGCTGTTTTCATATTCTTTCATTGAATATAGCATCTTGTCATAACAAGTTATTTTCCAACTGCGTGTATCTTCTTGCTTCTCAATTTCTTTTACTATGTAATTGCCATAATTAATATAATCATACATTCCGTATGCTTCATAAGATGTTGCTGTATTTCCTAATTCTAATTGATATTTGCCATTTAAGTCGTTTTGTACGCTACCTGCTGAACTACGCACTCTTATATAGTGTGTATTTGCTGTTGTCGTAAATGTTCTTGGTGCACTATAATTGCCATCATATTGTATATATGTTTTGTCTTCTGCATATTCGTGAACTAAGCAATTATAATTTAAAATATTACTTAATGTGTATTTCGTGTTTGGCTCTACTTTTATATAATCCACACTTCTTATACAGTTATTGCTTGATGCGTTTGCACCTGTGCTATTATCTATTGTACCTATTTCCATTTCGCTACTAAATAAATTTTTACCTGTTCTTGTCTTTACACCAAATTGATAATTTAATTCAGTACCTACTGGTATTTCTATATTGCTATCTATGTCTAGTTGCTTCATTACTGATTTTAATATAGCACCTTCATAATGTGGTGATACAGAGTTAAGTTGTTCACTACCTAACTCTGTTGTCGTACCACCAATTGTATATGTAATTTTACTGTCTAATTCACGTCCAAATTCTTTTATTTTATCTTTAAATTGGCTTGTATGTGTTTTCATATTACGCCCTCTTTCTTACGGCTATAAATGAACAACTAAAGCCCTCGTTTGGTGTATTATTATCAACTATGTCTTTATTAACAAACTGATAATCACCAGTATAAGTTGTCATTGTTGTAATTGCTTTTTTGTTAGGATCATAATATGTAACTGTTTGCGTTGATGAATCTAATATAGATGCAATTGTTTCCATTTCTGTTTTATTTAACGCTCTAAATTGTAAAATTATTTTGGGGAATATTCCTGTTAGTGTTCCACTCATAACACCAGCAAGATTTCTACCACTATCATTTGCCCACAATTTATTATAACTATATTGTGCCTGTACTATATATTGCCCTATATTTACACCATTAATTATTATACTATTTTTATCTATAAACACATTATCACCTACCTGTTTGTCGCAAAGTTATCTTCTGCGTTAATCCTTTTCAATTCTCTTGCAACCATTCTATTGCCTACATAAACTGGTACTGTTGCATTTATGTTAATATACTTGCCAATTGCCTCGCCAAGCAATGCCATTTGCTGTGAATCAGTTAATGGTACTACTGCTTCTGCACCACGTTCTCCAATAGTTGCACCGTGATATGGTATTCCTCTGCCTGGCTGATTAATAATACCTCCAATACCTAATTTTGGCAGTTTGCTAGGGTAAAATATGCCACCTTTAGCACGTGGAATGTATTCTTGATAACCACCACCAGAAGAACCAGAACCTCCACCACCTTTGGCAACACCAGTTATTTCAATCGTTGTATCTAATCCTTTAATTAATTTATTCCACCAGTTTTTGAATTTAGTTGCAAAACTATCATATTGGTGTGGATCAAGTCCTGCTTTAATATCATTAGGTATATCTTGCATAAATGTTTTTTTACTGTCTGTACTCATATCAGCCATTGCTCTTGATAAATAATCTCTTGCCTCGCCTGCTGAAATTTTACCATCTCTAAATGCTTTAATTATACTTTCTTTTAACTTATCATAACTATCAGTTTCTTTTGCATTTGCTAATTCACTTTCTATTGATGCTTGTGTTTCTTCTTTTTTTGCTTCAGTTAATTTTTCTTCTGCATCTTTAACATTGCCAATTGCTTTTTGCTCATTGACATAAGCATCGTAAACTTTTCTTTGTTGTTCATTAAAATCTTTATAAGTCGCTTTGCCACTATCTACTAAATTATATAACTCCTCGCCACTTAAACCTGTTTCTTTTTGTGCTTCTATCAAGTCTTTGTGTGCTTGTTCTTCATTTTTCACTGCTTGTGTATAGTCTTCAGTTGCATTATATAAATTGTCTTTTGCTTTTTTTAAATCTTTATTTGCTTGCTCTAAGTCTTTTATCGCAGATTTGTTTTTAAATATTTTTTTAATTAAGTCACCAATTCCAGATATTAAAAGTCCAACACCAATAATAATCCATCCAATTGGCCCTGATGCAACACCTAAAACCATTAAGATACCTGCGATTGTCGCAATAATAACACCTAAACTTTCCAATATTCCTGCAAAATTTAACCAACTAGGATCTTTTATCATTGCAACAATATTTTTAATAAAGTCATATATTTCTAATCCTAATATTGCGCCTAATACTGCTAATACTGGGTTTAATCCTGCTAACTTTAATGCTATTAAAGCGCCTGTAATTGCTGATAAAATAGCCAAAAATTTATCTTTATTATTGCCAATCCATTCAAGCCATTTTGGTGCATTAAAATCATCTAAATTCATATTAGCAGATATACCACCACCTGCACCACCAGAATCACTTAATATATTCATTTCATCAAAGCCAGCAAGTTGTTTTTTTAATTCTTTTACACCATCATTAGTTTTTGCAATTTTTTCATTAGCATTTTTAAATATATCGTATTTGAACCAAAGTTTTATTATATATGCAATATAATAAAGTAATTGTTTCGCTAAATCTATTATTCTTCTTACCACTGGTTCAAGTGCATATGCAAATATTTTTTTCATATAGTCTATATCTGCTTTTAATTGTTCATCGCCTTGACTTATAACATTAATAGCATTTCTTACAGCCATATAAGCACCACGAATACCAAATATTGCTAACGCCCATCTACCAACTTTTTTAATTACTGACGTTATGCTTTTGCTTATTTTATTAATGCTTACATTTATATCGTTTAATTGCATTTTAGAATTAATTCTATCAATGTTATTGCTAATTTGATCTTGCGCTTCTAAATTTTGTTTTAATTCATTATTTACAACTTTTAATGTTTCTTTTTCTTTTTCAAGTTCTTCATTTATTCTTTCTGATGAGTAACCTTCTTCTGCTTTTTTCTTACTCATTGCATTTAATTGACTAACTACTTCACTATAACGATTAACTGTTTCAGCATTTAACTCTAAATTACGTTGTACCCCTTCTTCAGTATCTGCACTATAAATTTCGTCCATTTTTATACGTAATTTATCATATTCTTCATTAAGTTTTTTATATTTTTCTTCAAATTCTTCTGCTTCTTTAATTTGTTTTTTTAAATAGTCAATTCTTTTTTCACTGCCTTCTTTATACACTAACAATTCATTTGCTTTTTTTTCGTGTTCTTTTAATATTTGTTCTTGTTGTTTTAAATCTTTTGTTAGTTGTTTATTGTCCATTTTTGTACCAAGTATAACCCATCCTTGAGGTTCCATAACATCACTTCCTTCCTATTCCTAATTTGTCAAGCAATTCTTTTGCTCTTTCTTGTTGTTCTTTTGTTGGCTTTTTGGCTTGTTTCTTTAATGCAACTTGCTGTTTTGCTTTCTCAATTTTTTGACGTTCTTTTTTATCTTTTATTTCTTTTGTGTCATAATTTCTTAAATTACGTATTCTATTTAATATACAGCAATCCCCAAGTTCACTATTAGACAAGCCATTTATTAAATCCATAAATTTCCACCAGTGCATTTGGCAATTATCTAAGTCAATATGATAATCACTCATAAATGATGTCGCAATATATGAATAATCTTCTATAAAATCCATATCAGGCTTTTCATTTGTATCAACATCATATTCCTTGCCACATAAGAGGTACATTTTAGCCAATTCTAGCAACCTTTCATAGTGTTCTGGTGTATTCATACCATCTTCACCAAAAAGTGTGTATATAACGGCTAAACTGCGCTCTAAATTGCCTATCGTATTATCTTCGGCAATACGATTACACTCTATTGCTACTCTAAAATCAGTATTAATCTTGTATCGCTTGCCTTGTACTTCAACATATTCTGGGTACATTATTTTAACACTTCTTTATTAGTTGCTTGACCATATTTTTCTTTGATTTTTTCTGTTATGCTTTTCATACTAATATCAAGATGTGGTGCAATTTGTTTTTCAATTATTTCATTTATTTCATCTAATGAAGTCCAACCTAACTTTCTACCGTTTAAAAGTTTTTGGACTCCATTAGGCCCTAAAAACATATTATAAACATCTACTTCTTTTTTAAAAAAGTCTTCAATTGCTTTTACTTTGTCTTCTTCATTTTTACTTAGTAACTTTTTGCCCTTAACATCTTCACGCTTATCAATAATTATTATTTGATTTCTTAAATATTCTCTATTTTTTTTATCTTTTTCTACAAGTTCTTGGTACCTTAATGGCAACTCTATGTCTTCAAGGTCAAATTCTAACACCTCGCCTGTGTCTTCTCCTTCAGCAGTTTGAATGCCTAATCTTAATATATTATCTTTATTTAATTTTATAACATTATTGTCTGTCATAATGTTATCTCCTCTCTTTCTAAAAAAATGAGGACGGGCAATTCAATGTTGCCTCGCCCTTATCATACCTACCTATTATGATATTAGTAGTAATACTAATTATAAACTAGCATTTGGACTAAATGTTGGTACACCATCTGCATCAAATGTAACCGTTCCTTTTACACTGTCGCCATTGTAATATAAATCATATTCAATAACTGCGTCTTCGTTCATAAATTGCGTAATAGCAATCATTCCAGCACTTAATGTTGCTGGGTAAGTACTACCTGTTCCGTCAAACAAGTCGATGTCTAAGATATTTGTTTTGTAATTTGTCATATCTCTTGCATCTTTTACAAAGTCAAAACAAGGATCACCTTTGTAAATTGTTTGTGCAACACTGCCTTGCTTTTGATTTGAACGATGTATGTTTCTAGCGTTCTTTTCAATAATCCATTTTTCTTGGTCAACCTGTGGATTGTAAGAAATACCGTAATCAGTAACGCCAATACCAAGCACTTTAAAACTGTGTGATTCTGCGTTTGGAGTTACATCTAAAAATGTTAAAAACTCATCTCTGTCCATTTTTGTAATATCAGGTATTGTAACAGCCATTTTATTCCCTCCTTTATAAACTTGCTATATCTTCATTACGATTGAATCTATATTTTATTTGTATCTGTATGTCAAATTCGGCAGTATTACTGGCTACATTTACCATTGTGCCAGGATTTAAACACTCGATACTTTCTATTCCATCAATTTCAGGCAAAATGCCCTTTTTATTATTAGAATCTATTATTTGTTCAAAATCTTCAAAAAAGCCAATATTTGCTAGGTTTACTTTTGCGTCTTGTGAATATGCAAATCTACCTCTAAATGAGAATACATCACGATGTATCTCTATACCTAGCACCCATTTTTCAACTGTGCTAGCAGTAGGTATTTTGTCTAATGAATAATTATTTATATCATTGCTTAACATATTAGCATTAATTTGATACTTTGTATCTTGCATTAATTGATTTATAACATCTATTAAATAACTTCTTAATTGTGTTATTCTTTTATTAGCATAATTCATCTTTTACCTCCAACAAAATCTTGAACTTCTTTTATTACTTCATTACCTTCAGCACTCCACATTAATTTGTCCCAATATGGTCCAGTACCTGGCGTTGTATAATTAACAACAGGTCCTGTTGTATAACCTACATATTGTGCGTGTGCATATACTGTTTTATAAATAATTAAGTTAGTTGTCATTTCAACATTTTCTTTTAAATGAACGTGTCCAGTATCACCACTATATGGAACGTATTTGTCCATATGATTTCTACAAGAATTTGTAAATTTTGCGTGTACTGGTCCATTAGGTTGTACGCCAAGATTTTTAATTATTACACTTGTTGGTTTTAATATTAAGGGCATTTTATTTGCCCCCAATATGTATATGCTGATTATAACCAAATGTATTATTATTAATGCTTGTTATGTTATATGTTTGATATTCTTTTAAATCGTTTTGGGTTTCTATTTCATCCTCAAGTATGCCTTTAACAATTATGTCACCAATTGCGAAATCATTTATATTCAGCCCTTCATTTTGGCTATATGGTATTCGCACCTCTACGTCATTTGCGTCTTGATAACCTTTGTTAATACCAGCACCCTTGCCTCCAAAGAACCACGCATTATTATAATTGCACTTTTTCCAAGTTTCAAATTTAGTTTCTTCATCTAATCCTTTATGATATATAGTTACTCCACCGTTGACAAGCATTCTGAATCTCCCATTTTTGAACCTAAATACATTAAATGTTCTCCATTAAATACAACATTTATTAAATAAGTTCTAATAATATCGTCTAATTCTACGCTTTTTGAGTTAATTATATCTTTAATAGATGAAGATTTGACATAAGATACGGAATAGCCATCTGTACTTTCACTTGCAACATTACCATTTTGAGTTGCACTTTCAATACTTTCAGTGTAATGATTAATTGAATTAATTAAACTAAATACACATAATTTTACTTCTTGTGGTACATTTTGACTATTCGTACCTTTTAATCTTGATTGAGTTTCTGCATCAATTTTTCTTCTTGCTTCAAATTCTAATAAATTAAAAGGAGTTATGTCTAAAGTACCACCTAAAGACCTATATTCAGCATAAGTTAGGTATTGTCCTTCAAATTCCATAATAACCTCCTTTTATATACTATAAACTAGGTGTGCCTTCTGGTTTAAGACTTGCAAATGGAAATCTTGTTGCTGTTTCGTTTTCAGCATTTACAGGGTTAGGAATTTCCCAGCCTAATCTCATAACTACACGAAGTGCTACCATATCGTCTTGTGCTAAGTTGTAAAGAATTGAACCATCTGATGGATCTTGAATAACTGCCTCAGTTAATACTTTGTAAGTAATATCTTGTCTGATAGAATATACTGCTTGTGAAAAGTCACCAACTACTAATGTTGACTTAGACTTGTCCCAAACACCATTGTCCATAAATTCTCTACGAATTGATCCAATTTCAGTAGTGTTTAATGGTTGACCAGTAGTATCTAACATCATACGGAATTTTCCTTTTAATCCAGTACCACCTAAGATACCATTTACATTATAGCCACTTTCTTCAACTTTAACCATTGCATCGTTAATGTCGCTATATAAACCGTTGCTAGTTTCAGTAACTTCTGCACCTACTGTTGTAATACTAGGTACTAAACCTGCTCTCCAATCAGTTGGTTTGTCAACACCAAAGAACATAGCATTATCAATTTTCTTTGCAAATGCTTCTTCAACTCTTGGCCTAACTGTTGCCCAAATATCAATTGAACTATCGTTTAATAAATTTTCTTTGATTGGAACAATTACTGCCAATTCAGCAATATTGATGTACTTCTTGTCCCACGCTAATTTTGTAATATTTTTTCTACCGTTGTTAGACGTTTCATCAACGAAATAAGCAACTGGTAATGAGTCTAAGACTCTTAATTTTGTTTTGTCTGATGTTGCATTAGGTAATCTTTTGAACATACTTAATGCTTTTGATTGTCTAATTGTTCCTTCAAATATCTCGTTTGCTACTTGAGTTTCAATTAGTGCATCTACATCGTTTCTTACGATTCCTGCCATTTTAATATCTCTCCTTCTTTTTAATCATTTATTGCGCCACGTAGTATGTCATTCATAATTTCATTCGTACTTTGTGGCAAAGAACCACCCGTATTTAGACTAGGTGATGTTTGCACTTTTTTGACTACTGTGTCGCCAAAATATTGTGGGTTCTCTTTCTTGTAATCATTAAGTGCTGTTGCAAAATCAGTATCGTCATTTACTCTTGAACTAATTTCGCTTGTAACAAACTTCATAAATTCTTTCTTGACATTGCTGTCACTCATTTGCAACTGAGTTTTTAAGTCTTTATTTTCGTTTGTTAGTGATTGTAAATTTTCTAGTGACTTTGAATCAGATTCAAGTTTTTCATTCAACTCTTTAACTTGGCCTTCATAGTTAGATACTTGCTCTTTATATTCGTCAAGTTTCTCTTTGAACATAGTTACGTTCTTACCGTACTCTGCCATTATAGTATCAATAGTTTCTTGGTCTAATTCCAATCCTTTCAAAAATTCACGCATTATATATCTCCTCCTATCGTTAGTTTTACGTGCCACGAACACGTGTGAATTGATATAAGTTGTCTGTGCCCAACTCTAATATAATTATAACACAAAATAAAAAAGTGTCAATTCGACACTTTTATTTCTTTCTCATATCTTTAAAATCTTCAAATGACATTTTACTTGCTGGATGTTCTTTAAGATATTTTTGATATGCTTTTTGTCTTAATGAATTGTTGATAGAATTATTGTTTGTTTTTTCTTTGTAATCATCGGCCATATTAGCAAACGGAATATCGTACCATGTTTCACCAGTTTTTTGGTCTTTAAATGTTGATAGCAAACCACTATTTTTATTTTTCATGTTTTCAAGTAAAGCATCACTTTCTTTTGTTTTCTTTATATACAAATCGCTATCATGTGTGGCTATGTGGTCTTTTGGTAATGATGTAAGTGCTTTTGCCTTTAAATCACTAACTTCAAACTGACTATTTGTTTTTTCACTTG
>Ga0265301_10001506_pt1 | contig 30060 bp, 26 predicted proteins | sample AusTroGonzalo_MG_2_FD_193488 | JGI IMG/M metagenome (GOLD analysis project Ga0265301, IMG submission 193488) | Bovine rumen microbial communities from tropical cattle in Woodstock, Queensland, Australia - Gonzalo_04 | ecosystem: Host-associated > Mammals > Digestive system > Stomach > Rumen ... | reverse complement strand
ACGGTTAAGGATTACCTGACAACACATCCCAATTGCAGTGTCAAGCAGGTGGTTTTCAATGTGTTCAAGGATGTGGATAGGGATATTTATCAACGGCTTCTATAATCGAAAAATCCGCAATTCAGGCAAAGGCTTGGGTTGCGGCTTTTTTGTATTTTTGCAGCCAAAAGCATTACAAGTTGTAATTTATGATGATGACAAAGAAGATTATGATTATTGACGGAGGCCCGCGAAAGAATTTCAATACAGCCTCTATGCTTCAGAAGTTTGCCGAGGGTGCAATGTCTGTCGGCAATGATATTGAGGTGAAGACAGTGCGCCTGTACGGAATCGACTATAAGGGCTGCATGTCATGTATGGCTTGCAAAATCAAGGGCAAGGCCTCAAACGTATGCAAGTTCAAGGATGCACTGACGCCCGTATTGGAGGAAATTGCGCAGGCCGATGGTCTGGTACTCGGGTCGCCGATATATTTTGGCGACGTGACGGGACAGATGCGCACCTTTCTGGAACGGTTGGCGTTCCCTTGGTTGTCCTATAACGACTACAGCATGACGGCTCCGAAGAAGATGCCCGTGGTGCTGATGGAAACGATGAACGGACTGCCAGGCAGGAACAACAGTCAAGGCTACGGCTCGATGGAGCATTGTATCAAGGCAGCCCTCGGCGAGCCAGAGCATATCATAGCCTACAACACCTATCAGGTGAACGACTACAACCGCTTTGAGCTCGGTGGTTTCTCCGAAGAAACCAAGCGCCAGTATCGCGACGAGCATTGGCAGAACGACTTGCAGAAAGCCTACGAGGCAGGCAGACGGATGGCAGAGGGTATGCAATAAACAGCCAAAACCGTCGTTAATCAAACAAGAACACAATTATCTCCATGTTTGAAGCATTAAGGAAATATGGCTCCGTTTTCATGCTCGTCTTGATGAGCATGGTGATGGTGTGCCTTGTTGCCGATGAATATGGCGACCCTCAACAACTTCTCATACAAACGGCATCTTCAACGTGCACGGCTGTTGTTGCCGATGATTTTGACTTGGACGATGATGACGATGAAGCAGTCAACATTTCTTTTGTCGAAAACAAGGCTTGGGCATCCATCCCAACACTTGAAACCATTGGCCAAAAGGCAGAGGGAAGCAAATGTTCACAGGCTTTGCTGAGAGGACAGGTAAGACGTTACTCGCCTCGAAACAACCTTCCCTACATCCATAACTATGTCATTTTGAAAAATACTAAAAGTGGTGTGGACTTATTCCATGCCGCTTTTTTTGTACCATTCATATCATTTTTAACTAAACACTTAAACAAAGATGAAAAAACTAAGCATCATCGCTGCCATCGCAGCATTGGCCTTTTTGGGAACGGCCTGTACGAAAAACGACCCCAATGGAGGAAACAACTCCAATTTCCCAGAAATCAACACCTTTGTTGAGACCTATTTTTCTCGGACAAGCATCCAGAAGATAGAAACCGACAACGATGAAATCGAGGTGAAACTTGCTGACAAGACAGAAATCGATTTCTACCTCAACTACGACTGGAAGATGATCGACTGCGAGCACAGCCAGGTATATGGAATCGTCCCTGCAGAACTTGTGCCCACCCAAATCACCGACTATATGACCGCCAACTATCCCAACAACCACATCGACAAGATTGAAAAGCACAGCCATGGTTGGGAAATTGAGCTGGACAACGACCTTGAAATCGAGTTTGACAGCGAATGCAACGTGATTAACGGCGGTGGCAATGGTGGAGGAAACGGCGGAGGAGCCAACCCCGACTATCCTGAAATCAACACTTTCATCGCGACCTACTTTCCACAAACCAGCATTCTGAAAGTGGAGGCTGACGAACATGAGATCGAAGTGGAACTGACCGACAGAACTGAAATCGATTTCTACCTCAACTACGATTGGAAGATGATTGACTGCGAGCACAGTCAGATATATGGAATCGTCCCCACAGAGCTGGTTCCCACGCAAATCACCGACTATGTGACCGCCAACTATCCCAACAACCATATTGACAAAATCGAGAAAACGCACCACGGAGGCTGGGAAATCGAGTTAGACAATGGCGTCGAAATCGAGTTCGACCAGGATTTCAATGTTATTGAGGTTGGAGACAAGTAATCAGCAACATCAATAATTCTTCATAACGCCGGAACGCGGCCTAAAGTTGGGTCGCGTTCCATTTTCCAAACAACAATCTTATGAATGCAATCAGTATTCTTACTGCAATCCTAACCCTGATGGCGGGCATCGGTGTTTTCCTGATGGCTTGCCACTTGATGAGCTCGCATCTTGAAAGTGCGGGCAGCAAGCGACTGAAGCAGCTCTTTGCCCGTGTGGGCGAGAGCAAATGGACTGGTGTGGGCATCGGTGCCCTCGGCACAGCGGCCATCCAAAGTTCGGGAGCCGTGACGGTGATGGTCATCGGCTTCGTGAATGTCGGCATCATGTCGCTGACACAGGCCGCCACGGTCATCTATGGCGCCAACATCGGTACTACCGTGACGGCACAGTTGGTGGCCTTGGGCATGCTCGGCGGCAATGGCATTTCGACCACCATCATTTTCTCGGCCCTCGCCGGTGTGGGAGCCTTCATCCTGATGTTCGCCAAACGTGAGTCGTGGAAACACACAGGCGGCATCTTGACAGGCTTCGGCATCTTGTTCGTGGGACTTGGGATAATGTCAAATGCCATGGACGATTTCGCCGCACTTGATTCGGTGAAACAATTCCTCGCCAGCATCAAAAACCCGCTATTGATTGTGTTCTTGGGTGCCTTGCTCACCGCCGTCATCCAATCCTCTTCGGTACTCACCTCCATCGCCATCACGATGGTCGTGGCGGGGCTGCTCTCGCTCAACCAAGGCATCTACCTCACGATGGGTTCCAACATTGGCTCGTGCGTGGTGGCCATCATGGCAGGCATGACCAGTGGACGGAATGCCAAACGAACGGCACTCATCCATCTGTTTTTCAACGTGATGGGTGTGGTGTTTTTCCTGCTTATCGCAGTGCTGCTACATCTTTTCACCCAAGGGAATTGGAGTTTCGGGAAAGTGTTTGAAGTCCTGTTTCCACACACGCCGCAGGTGCAGTTGGCCATGTTCCACACGGTTTTCAACGTATGCACCACATTGGTGGCCCTGCCTCTCACCGATGCATTGGTTCGCTTGGTATGCCGCATCATTCCAGAACATGTTTACGACCACAGGGACGACAAATTCCACCTGCATTTCCTTGACGATTCAATGTTGGCGACCCCCGCTTTGGCTGTGAGACAACTGAAAGCGGAGATTGAAAACATGGCGGCTTTGGCAATAGAAAACTTCAAGCGGTCAATCAATATTGTTACCACCATGGATTTCAGCGAAGCCGAAAAGTTTGCCAAGACCGAGCAAGAGCTCAATTACCTCAATAGTGAGTTGTTGCGCTATATGGTGCTCTTGTCGGACAAGCCACTTGGCAAGTTTGACAACCAATTCTTGAACACAAGCATCCGTAGTGTAAGCGACTTGGAGCGCATTGGTGACTATGCCGAAAACATTGTGGAGTATGCAGAGAGTCTAAAGGCCCAAAACGCTTCTTTTTCGGCGCAGGCGGTGAAGGAAATAAGGCAGATGGAAAGATATATTAAAGCCTTGTACGAAGAAATCCAGCGAGCCTATCATGACAACGACAACAATGCTTTGGAGCGAGCTTACATGATTGAAGAGGAAATCGACAACCTGACCAAAAAGATGGAACGTAATCACATCCAACGTCTTGTCAATGGTGAATGCACGCCACAGGTCGGGGCGGAATATCTTTCTCTGGCGAAAAACGCGGAACGCATCGCCGACCATTTGATCAACGTGGGGAATACGATTCGGTAATAGGAAATCTATGTATTTTTGCACCTTCAAAACTATAAGAAAATGACGAAAAGAAGACTTCTTTTGATAGCTTTGGTTTTTATCTGCGGCCTTTGCCATGCGCAAGAAGAACTGCCTGCCATCTCCGCCGACCGTCCCGGTGCCTTGACCGGAGCCGACGTGATGCCGTTGCACAAACTGCAATGGGAAACAGGAATGGGATACGAATCGACGAAAGACGGACCGCACACCCTCACCCTCAATACCACCTTGCTGAGATTCGGCCTCTTTAAAAACGCCGAGCTTCGCATCGGGACGGATTTCCTGATGTGGAACGACGGACAGGCGAAGGAGCCTTCTTTCGGCTTGGCACCGCTCACCATCGGGATGAAGACAAGATTCTATGAAAGCACAAACTATCTGCCTTCTGTGTCGATGTTGGCCGAGTTGAAGTCTCCCCATGTTGGAACAAAAGAACTGCTTCCTGCTCACCTGGCGCCATCTTTACACCTTTTGTTTGAACACACCTTTACCGATTGGTTTGGAATATGCTATAATGTCGGAGCGGAATGGGATGGCGAAACAGCCTCGCCGACAACCTATTTGGGCTTTGGAGTTTATTTCGACATCACGGAACACATTGGCACCTTTATAGAGACTTACAACTACATCCATCCTGAAGGCAACCAGTACTTGACCCAGTTTGGCTTCACCTGGTTGGCGTCGTGCCGTGTGCAACTCGACCTTTCTGCCGACATGGACTTCCAGAACCTCGGAAAGTTTTATGTCGTCAGCGGTGGAGTGGCTTGGTTGATTAATTAAACGCAATTCTGGCGAAGGCTTTGGGTGCGGATTTTTTTGTAGTTTTGCAACCAATTCAATTCAAAATGCGTATCAAAACCATACTCATAGTGCTATTCACTTTGGTAGCACTTGGCCTGTCGGCACAAAGCAATACCGAAGGCGAGACGTTCCCACTCACCAAAAAGGGAGCACATTATGTACTCACTGCCAGCATCAACGGCACAGCAGAAGCCACGATCCTGATTGAGTCAGGCATCCCTGCCCTACTGGTCGATTCGGCATACGTCTTCAGCAGTGGAATCCTGTCGGACATGGAACTGACTGTCGCTGGCAAAGCAGAGAAACTAAACCTTGCCGGACGCGTCTATAAGATCACCCACAAGGCAAATGGGACTGTGCGGATTGGCAACAACACCTCCTATGTTGGAGAAGTGTTTGTGCTGTCAAATTACAACTATGGACCCTACGAAGTGGCTGTGCCGGTGATGTATCTGCACAACGATCTAGACGAAGGAAGTCGCATCGTCAGCCTCGACCTCGGCAACCAAAGCCTCCAAATGCTGAGCAGGGCCTCGCTGAATGCCAGCAAGGCAGACTATTCGATGAGTAACATGAACACTGACACCTACATGGGGATGTTCGCCATCGAGACAAGCATGACATGTGACGACGGGATAAAACCAAGAACGCTCAGCGGCAATTTCCTCATTGATTTCGGCAATCCCGAATTGTTGTTCCTCATCCATCAGACCGAAGAAGTCCAAAAGTTTCTTGCCGACAATGCAGACATGGAACTGCGGGAGGCCACCACTCCGAGCGGTGAGGTGTTGGGACAATTCATCCTCACAAAACAGTGCCAACTCTGTGGCATCGCTTTCCCTGACGCGGTGGTTGTTATCACCAAAAAGTTGCCTTTATTTTCAACGCCTGGCGATATCGGTTTGAAATTCTTCGAAAGAACCCAAGCTATTTTCGATTTTGACCAGTCCGTTGTTTATATGAAAGGGAGATAGCAGACGGGCTTAAAACTACGCTGGCATAGAACAACTACAATTGTTCTTCCAACATCTCCGCCGCATCGGCAACACAACCGGTGCATTCGCGGAGGACCACCCCTGTTCCAACGCCTTTCAAAAGTTTGCATTGCGTGGCACCGTTGCGCTGCTGGAACTGGGTCATGACCTGCCTCATCCCCTTTCTCGCCGTCGCCTTGTCCTTGGTCGCCAAGCCCAAGACGATGCCGGCCCCGACCAATGCGCCGCAGGTACCTTCCATGGTGCCCATGCCTGCGCCGAAAGCATTGCCCAAGTTACGGGCGGTCTCTTCGTCAATGCCAATCAAGTCGGCGTATGTGCTGATAACGGCTTGCGCGCAGTTGTGCGTGCCGCAATTCAATTTCTCTGCTGCTATGTGTTTTCTTGTTTCCATGATGGATCGGTCGTAAAATTTTTGGCAAAGATAGTATTTATGCCTACACAAAGAACAAACACACGCCTATGACACTGATGACGGCTCCCAAAACCTCACGTAGCGTCACTTTTTGATGGAACAAGAGCACTGCCGGAGCGATAATGAGGATGGGCGTGAGTGCAAAGAGTGTCTGTGCAATGCCCGCCGAAGTGTATTGCGTGGCCAATAGCGATGCGCTGACGCCGATGAAAGGCCCGAATATGGTGGAGGCCAACACGCACCACATGGCTTTGCGGTCGTTCACAGCATGATGCAATTGAGCCAATCCGTCCTTGTTGAACAGCACCAAGGCCAAGAAAAATCCTACCAGTCCGATGTAGGCACGTATGGTGGTGGCCGCAAACGACATGCTGACACTGACAGGAAACGGCAGCACGGCATTGGCGAAGATCGTATCGCCTGTGATGCCTGCGGCGGTAAGAGCCGCATCGTAATGCGTCAAACCCACCTTGCTGAGCACCAAGCCGAAGCCTTGGCAAATGCCTGCCATCGCCGCGAAGAAAATGCCTTTTGGCGGCAGTTTGAAACGTATGCCGTGATGTTCCGAGTTGTCGTTTTTTGACAAGATGGACAATGCGATACCACTCAAAGTGATGACCATGCCGAGGATGGCAATGGGGCGCATCTGCTCGCCGAGAAACAGCCGACCGGTGATCGCTGCCGTAGGTGCCGAAAGGGTCATGAAAAGCTGGCCGAAACGCGAACCAATGTGGATGTAACCCTGCATCAAACAGTAGTCGCCGATGACATAGCCCACCACGCCCGAAAGCAGCAGCCATGTCCAAGTGCTACCGTCGGCATAACGCGGATACGGCACACCCATCACCAGCCATAACGTGAGGGCTAGAAACAACAGCGACATCGTCATGCGGATGGTGTTGAACGGCAGCGAGCCCATGCGCTTCGAGCCCACCTCCGCAAACAACGCGGTGGCAGTCCACGAGAGGGCCACACCCAACGATATTAGTTCACCGATAAACATACGCAAAAAACCGCGGCAAAAATAGAAAAAGTTTTACGCCTCTTGGACGGATATTTCCATTTGTGGCATCCAAATCTAATCCAACAGACGACAGATGTAGGACGTTTTTGTATCTTTGTTGCCTAATTCTATCAAAAATGAGAAAACTACTATTACTGGCTGTAGTGGCGCTAATGATGGCCACAGGCTGCAACAACCGAAGCAACAAGACCGCCCAAGTCACGGAACCCGAGACCGTGGTCGAACCGTCAAGCGACATCTATGACATCACCGTCAAAGACATCGACGGAAGCGATGTGTCGTTAGCCAACTACAAAGGCAAAGTGCTGCTCATCGTCAACGTGGCAAGCAAATGCGGACTGACTCCGCAGTACGAGGCTCTTGAAGCCCTTTATCTGAAATACAAGGACCAAGGGTTGGAGATTCTGGCATTTCCTTGCAACCAATTCCTCGGCCAAGAGCCAGGCACCAACGATGAGATCCAGAGTTTCTGCTCGCTGAACTACAACGTGACCTTCCCGTTGTTCGACAAAATCGATGTCAACGGCGAGAACGAAAGTCCGCTCTATACCTTCTTGAAAGAGCAGGCTCCTTTCAAAGGCTATCCCGAGGGCACCGAGGAGTTTGCGGCCATGCTTGACGAGATCCACCAACAGACCGGTACGGGCTTCGACCAAGGCGACGCCATCCGTTGGAACTTCGGCAAGTTCCTCGTCTCTAAAGACGGCAAGACCATATTGCGTTTCGAGCCGATGGTGACTCCCGACATGCTGGAGGAAGCCATCCAAGAGATGTTGAAATAATGCTATAGCTGTCGGAACGGTACTGCGGGCATCTTTGTTTTTCACGAACCGACCACCTTCTGGCGGGTGTTTTTCCTCAGCACGTTGATTCTTTCTATCATCGGGCTTAAGACTGTTTCTTAAGCAAAACCATTTGGCATTGACAATCCGCAATTCTGGCAAAGGCTTGGGTTGCGGCTTTTTTTGATTTTGAAATACTAAAGCACAAGGATTTGCAGTTGTATTATTGCCAACCTTAAATTATCTTATATGAAACGAGTTTTGTATTTCTTGATGTTTGTCTCGTTGGCTTTGCTGTTGGGTTGCACCAAGGACAACATTGTCCTCATCGACCCGATTAGCAGCGAAGACGACGATATTACGAACACGGAATTTACGCAAACGGTTTATGTGGTTTATTCTTTGAATGAAAATGCTTCGGTTACAGGCACAAACGACGATTTTACGGTCACGGTCAATGGCAACGATGTGACCATCGTTTATTCTGGTGAAGAGTATGTGATGTACGAACTTTCCGGTTACACCAACGACGGCTTTTTCAAGTTGTATAGTGCCAAGAAACAAGGCATTACACTGAACGACGTGAACATCACCAACCCCAATGGTGCGGCTATCAACGTGCAAGGGACAGTGTCGGATCCGAACAAGGGCAAGCGCACCTTTGTCACAATCAACGGCGGTAACGCCCTTTTTGACGGCGAGACTTATAGTGACACGCCCTCAGGCGAAGACGAGAAAGCCACGTTTTTCAGTGAAGGCCAGTTGATTTTCAGTGGTAACGGAACCCTTACGGTGGGGGCTTTCGGGAAGTCGGGCATCGTTTCCGATGATTATATTGTCATCCAATCGGGCACCATCAATGTTTCGGTACCTGCAAGTGCATATTACGACAGCGAAGATGCCGAATACAAAAGTCCTGCGGCTATTAAGGCTAATGACTATTTTTCAATGAAAGGCGGCAGTCTCATCATTAGCAGTTCGGGTACGGGCAGCAAAGGCATCAGCTGTGATGGCAACGGCTATTTCAGCGGTGGCAGTGTTTCGGTGACGATTTCAGGGAGCAACTATGGCTCGTCAGGCGGTTGGGGCGGCAGCTCCTCCGATAGCAAGTCAGCTAAAGGCATGAAGTTCGACGGCAACTTGTTTTTCTCTGGCAGCCAGGTCTATGTGAATTGCAGAAACCACGAAGGCATTGAGGCTAAAGGTACATTGACCGTTTCGGGCGGCGAAATCTATAGCTTTTCCATTGCCGATGACGCCATCAACTCGGGCGGCGACTTCACCATCAGCGGCGGTTATGTCTGTGGTTTTAGCTCAGGCAACGATGGTCTTGATGCCAACGGCAATCTCTACATCAAAGGTGGCGTGGTGTATGCCATCGGTGCCCGATCGCCAGAGGTCGCCGTTGACGCCAACTCGGAAGGCGGCTATACGTTCTATCTCACAGGGGGAACGTTGGTTGCCATCGGTGGTTTAGAAAACGGCTCTTCGCTTTCACAAAGCTGTTATTCAGCCTCTTCGTGGTCGGCAAACACATGGTATGCTTTAACTGTCGGATCAGAGACCTACGCCTTCATGACACCAACCAGCGGAGGGACTCCGTTGGTGGTCTCCGGCGCTTTCACGCCGACCTTGCAATCGGGCGTGACGGTTTTGGGCGGCACGAGCCATTTCGAGACCATGTTTTACACGGGTGCCTCTGTCAGCGGAGGCAATTCGGTCAGTTTGTCGTCCTACACGGGCGGCAACGGCGGTGGCGGTGGTCCTGGCGGAGGCGGACATGGTCCGTTTTAGTTGAGAGTTGAGAGTGTAGAGTCAGTTTAAAGTTAAGAGTTTAGTATAGAGTTATGAGAAGAAAACACATTATCATATTGATGCTGGGGTTGGTTTTACCTATGGTGGCATTCGCCCAAACCGATGTCGCCCTCGACCCCGAATTTGGCGGCAGAGTTTCCTTGAGGCTTGACAAGAGAATCGTCAAAGGCCTGCATGTTTCCCTTGAGGAGGAGGTGCGTTTCGACAACAATTTCGGTAGTCTTGACCGTTTACAAACCACGCTGGCTTTGAGTTACAAGGTGCATCCGAACATCAAGCTTGGATTGGGCTATGCGCTCATCAACGGTTATGGATCCAATTCGGAATCGTTCAAGAACCCGCGCCACAGGTTCATGGCCGATGTTACGGGAATGTTGCACTTCGGCAATTGGAACCTCTCGTTGAAGGAACGCTTTCAGGTGACATGCCGCACGGGTGACTTCAACATTTATCAAAACCCCCAAAACGCCTTGACGCTGAAAAGCCGCCTGAAGGCACAATACAAGGGTTTCGGCAAGGTACAGCCCTATGCCTATTTTGAGGTACGCAACTACTTGAATGCACCTGTCATTGCGGCAGCTTACGATGGCAATGTTTATGTCACCTTGAACGACTACTCCGAGGAAAGCGAGACGGGTTGGTTCCTGACGGGCTTCAACGGCGGCTATGTCAATCGTTTGCGAGGGTCATTGGGAACGGATATTAGACTGGACAAACGCAACACATTGAATTTTTACATTTTGTGCGATTACCTCATGGACAAGGTAGTGGATGCCAATGCCGAAGGCACCCAACTGAAGTCCTACACCAAGGAAACCGGTTTCCGAGCCTGGATTGGCGCAGGTTATGAGTTTGCGTTTTGACGGAGGAATCCGCAATTCAAGCGAAGGCTTGGGTTGCGGATTTTTTTCGTTTCTTTGCAGCAAATATCAATACAACAAATCATTATGAAGGCAAAAAACCTTATCTTCGCAGCCGTAATCCTTCTTTTCGCGGTGGGCTGCACTGGACCATCAACCGACAACACTCAAACTACTGACAATATGGAAAACACTCAAAAGGAATCGGTCGTCTATCTGACCAAGAACATCAGCCCCGAAGGACTGGTCAACATCTACAAGGCACTGGGCGTTCCCGTCAAAGGGCACGTGGCCATCAAAATGAGCACTGGCGAGGGCAGCAACCCTAACTACCTGAAACCCGAACTCATCAAGGACTTGGTGTTCCTGGTGGACGGCACCATCGTGGAATGCAACACCGCCTACGGCAACGGCCCTGGCGACGAACAGGATAATCGCGACTCTTCGGCCAACCACTGGAGGGTTATCGAACGTCACGGATTCACCCCGTTGTTCAAGGTGGACATCATGGACGAAGAGGGCGAGATGCGCATTCCCGTGCAAGACTCGACTCATCTCAAGTACGACATCGTGGGCGACCACATGGCCAACTACGACTTCATGATTGCCCTCAACCACTTCAAAGGCCACCCGATGGGCGGCTACGGCGGTGCGCTGAAGAACCTCAGCATCGGCTGCGCCAGCCAGAACGGCAAGGCCTACATCCACTCCTCGGGTAAGATGGAAGTGCTCGACATGGAGAGGCTCTGGACACAAGAATACATCGGCGACCAGGACGGCTTCCTCGAGAGCATGGCCGCAGCAGCACAGGCTGTGGTGGACTACTTCCAACAGAAGGAAGGCATCATCTACATCAACGTGATGAACAACATGAGCATCGACTGCGACTGCGTGGACCATCCCGCACCCGTGAAACTCGAAGACTACGGCATATTGGCCTCCACCGACCCCGTGGCCCTCGACCAAGCCTGCGTCGACATCATCAACAACCAGCAAGTGACGGCCACCAACGACCCCACCGACCTGCTCAACCGCATCGACAAGCAGCATGGCGTCCACACCATCGAACACGCCGAAGCCATCGGCCTCGGCAGCCGCAGATATACCATCGTAAACATTGACGAATAAGCCTGATGAAACACATTACATTATTCATTGCAGCTTGCTGTCTGATACTGACCGCATGCGCACAAAACAGCCAAAACCCGTCAAACAACCAACAGAAAGGAGACAATATGAAAAAGACATTAGTGGTCTACTTCTCGGCCACGGGAACCACCAAGGCCGCCGCACAACGTTTGGCACAAGAGTTCAACGCCGACCTTTACGAGATTACCCCTGAGGTGCCTTACACCGCCGCCGACCTCGACTGGCGCGACAAGACCTCTCGCTCGACGATCGAAATGAACGACAAATCGTCGCGTCCTGCCATCCAAGGCCTCTGCGAGAACATCGCCGACTATGACACCGTATGGATCGGCTTCCCCATTTGGTGGTACACCGCCCCGACCATCGTCAACACCTTCATCGAAGCCCACGACCTCAGCGGCAAGGTGATCAACGTCTTCGCCACCAGCGGAGGCAGCGACGTGAAGGACTCCTACAACGACCTCAAGAAGGCTTATCCGCAGTACACTTGGGGCGAAAGTAGGTTGATGAATTAACGTAGACGACACTATCAAAAAAAGAAGACCCTCAGTTACCTAAGGGTCTTCTTTTTTTACTGACTATCAGTTTATTAATACTCGTCCTCGTGGAAGAAAAAGTCGTCCTTGGTAGGATAATCCGGCCAAAGGTCTTCGATGCGTTCGTAAATTTCACCCTCGTCTTCAATCTCCTGAAGGTTCTCGATGATCTCTTCCTGCGCACCCGTACGCAAGGCCCAATCCAACAGCTCGTCGCGAGTGGCAGGCCACGGAGCGTCTTCCAATTTTGAGGCTAATTCAAGTGTCCAATACATAGTCTGTTTTCGTTTTAATTTGAGGGCGCAAAAGTACAAGTATTTTTTTAACTAACAAGGGAATTTTAATTCTAAAATATAAAGATACTAATTATTTGTTTCCCAATTATTTTCATTATTATTGTCTAAATAACCAAAGAACCTTGCCAAGACAAAGAAATAATCCGACAGGCGGTTCAGGTACTTCAAATCGAGCGTATCGACGGGATGCTGGGCGGCTAAACGCCAGCCTTGTCGCTCGGCACGACGGCACACCGTACGGCACACATGGGCATGACTCGCCTTGAGATTTCCGCCCGAGATGACGAAACTCTTCAACTCAGGCAACTGCTCGTTCATCATATCGATCTCATGCTCCAAATAGGCTACATCATCTGGACTCAAAACAGGAATCATTTTCTTCACCTCGGAGTTCTCGTCCAAGGCAAAATGTGACTCGATGGTGAACAACTTGTTTTGAATTACGTCCAAGACAGTCTTCATCTCAGCAGTGACGCCCTCTTGGTCGTATAGCACGCCGATGAAGGCGCTCAGTTCGTCGACCGTACCGTAAGCCTCCACCCTGTCGTCAAACTTCACGACACGCAGACCGCCAATCAGCGAGGTCTTACCTTCGTCGCCCGTTCTCGTGTAAGTGATATTCTTCATGATTAATATTTTAGTACAAAGTCCTGTTTCTCAATGCCTTCTCGGAAGAAAACAATACCCACAGAATACAAGTCCATGCTCAAGGTGACGTCTTCGTCGGCAATGATGGCCTCCCAAGCTTCCTCTGTACGACCCGAATGATGGATGCCCTCAAAAATGAGCACTGTCTCCTCGTTGGCTTGAGCGTATGCTTCCTCAAGTTTGTTCCATGTGTCCTCGCCAAAGTCATTTAACCCAAAAAACACATAATCGAGACTCAGCCGCTCCAATTGTTCCTGCTCGGGTTTGTCACGACGTAACAGGTTGACGTTGACTACACCCATTGAGTACATGGTTTCAAGAAAATCGGCCGAGTGGTCGAGATAGACCTTGGTTTGCAAGTTACCCAAAGCCAGTGCCGTGGTATTGAGTGCCGAGAGTGTGCCGAACGACACCACCGCCTCGGGCTCAAGATAGTTAACCAAACGATAGAGCAATCGTGCTTCTTTCCGACGCGAACGAGTGGCATATCTCTTTCCGTCCAACAAGCGACTGATTCTCAGCATGGTGTCATAATCAATATTGGGGCCTTTGTCGTATAAGACTTTGGTCATAAAGTCGTACACAAAGGGCGAATGCACTTTGTATTTGCTTTTGCGTTGCAAAAGGTATTTCAGGTAACTCAACAACATAACTCAATCGTATTGAACCCGTTGTAAGTAATACACCGTCCGCCTCGGCTTGGGCTGGGCGCCATTTTGGATGATCTGCGAGCCAAAAACCAAAAAGCGGGTGTCATACCATTTCGAGAACTGTGCAAAATATTCGTCTTCCACATAATCAGCGCCGTAAAAAGGACTCAGCTTTTCCACTTGTTGGTTCATCAACGGCTGTCCCTGCGCATCGAAAGCGGTGTAACGCAATTTGTTGCGATAGGGCGAAGCCACGACAAGTTCGTCATAGCAAACGCCTTCGCCGGCATGAGGCCACAAGTCATAGGTCAACTCATTGTCGAACTTCACCGACTGCTGCCATCGCAGTTGACCTTCTTGGTCGAAAGCCAGCAACACCTCGCTGAAGAAATCGTAGCCGTCAAAAACGGTATAGGAATAGGGATAGCCGCCGTAGTAACCGTAATAGCCATAGCTCATGCGGGTCTCGGTGTGGTAGAACGGCATGAAAGCCTCCAACGCGAAGACGGTCAGCTCACCGAAGTCGGTCAGACGCGGTGTCAGAAACTGGAAGGCGACCTCGCCCATGGTGGCGTTCTGCTGGTTTTGCTGGCGAAGGCGTTCCTCGCGCAGACGCACACGGTCGGAGGCAGTCAGCGCGTGTTCGATGTCAGGCATGTCCTTGAAAAGGTACACCTTGCTGTCGGGCACAGCAGACGCAAAACGCATCCACACCACGCCGACACTCTCTTTGTCGAAGTTCTCAGTCACCCCTTGCAGGTTGACCTTTCGTCTTGTCTCATGCTCCAAGGTGCCGATGACGACGAGGTTTCGGCTTCCGTCGAAGCGGAAACACATGCGTCCCAAGGCGGCGTTGGCGATGTTCTCATAACGCGAGGCGCTTTGCAAGCCGCCGGTCGTGGAATAGACCAAGAACGACGTCGACACAAAATGCTTGTCCTCAAACTCCTTAGCCGCCACCACAAAGCAATGCTCCTTGGCAAAGGCTTGGGTTTGGAACAAGACGAAACTGCTTGAGCAGGAAGGCGTCACCGTGCGGCAGGCATGAGAGGTCAGGTCATAGAAGCACAGGATTCCGTTCCCGTTTTTGTTGTTGAGGGCCACCAGCATCGTGCCGTCGGCGACAGCCACCGACAGCGGCACCGACTTCTCAGGCCATTTATTCCAAAAGGTCTGGTACACATCCTCGGTGCGGTTGTAGCACACCACAAGGAAATCGAGCGAGTCGGAGGCCTTTCGGTTGCCTTCGTTGACGAAAAGGAAAGCCGCAAAACGGTCGTCGCTACCCGAGTCGATAAAGGCGAGCTTGTCGGGCAACGGGATCATGTCGCTGCGGGTCTCGTAAAGGCTGCTGTCGACACAAGAGAAGCACCATAGGCGGTGCTTCTCCCTGTCGGTTTTGTCGGTCTCATAGAGCATGACGCCGCCCTTCTCGCCAAACGACTGGAAATGGCAGCCCTGCTCCTTGCTCCATCGGCCCACCTCATAGCGCACCGGCTCCACCTGCTGGGCCGAGACCCAACTGGCGAGGAATAATGATACTATGAGGAGTAGTTTTTTCATCGTTGTATGTGAAAAGTGACTGCCTACAGACAGTCACTTTTCATACGGACAGATCTATATTAGAACTTCACGAACTTCGAAACCGCCGTAGCGCCGTTGGCATAGCGGACGTTGACGAAGTACACGCCACCGACCAACTCGCTGACGTTGAGTTGAGCTTGACCAGCCTCACAAGTCGTGACGCTCACCATACGGCCCGTCATGTCGAAGATGCTGACTTCGGCAGCCTCGTCAAGCAGGAACGAAACCTGCTCGCGGGCGGGGTTGGGATAGAGGCCGATGGTCGCGACCTCATTCTCGTCGACTGCAGTCATATGCTGACCCACCACACTCACATAGTCAATCTCCCATGAAGCAGCGGCCTCAGGCGAGCTGGTGTAGATGAATGCGATGTAGAAGCTCTGGTTGTTAATGATATCGGCGATATCGAACGAACCAGACTCAACCCACTCGTAGTTACCTGTGGAATAGTCAAAAGCATCGGTAATCATTTCCCATTCAAAATCGGTAGGATCGCTGGTACCGTCATAGTCCGTAGAAAGGGCCACACGCAGCGGGTCGCCATCGAACTTCATAGCCGTGCGGAACGAAAGCCAAATTTCGTTATATCCCACACCGCTAGGAATCTCAACATAGGAAATCAGCCAGTCTTCGTTCTGGTTGGCAGCGCCGTTGGCATAGCCATTCATATTGGCATAAGTCGTGCCTTGGTATTCACCTTGGTGCCAGCCTTGGTCGCCATAGGCGTCGTAGGTGAAGAACACGCCGAGGTCTTCGTCGAAGTCTTCATAGAGCAAAACGTAAACCTCTTCCGTGGTTGCAGTTGCCGTAGGATAGGTACCGTCGGTCTTGTAGTCGATGTTAGCACCGCTGTTCGTATAGGGGAAGATGGCGAAATGATAGGTGGTGTTGGCTTGCAGGCCAGAGAAATCAACTACGCCCTCGCCATAGTTCACATTCATGGCGAATTCTCCATTGGGGACAGGCGTGCCGTCGGTGGGCACAGTGATGCTGCCAGTGGAGGCAAGAACCAAGTACTTGGAAGGCAGTTGCTCGCCAGTGGCATCTTCCCATGTGAGATACACGTCGACACCGTCGACATAGGCCTCGAATTCGGTAGGATAGTTGGTCGGCTCGGGGTCGATTTGAGGCGTGCCGCCTGCCTTGAAGAAGTAGACCGGGGCCACCACATTCGACGACTCCTTGTAGCAGCCGAACAGGGTCGAGGTGATGTTGTAACGCATGTAGCACTGCTCCTCACCGCCGTTGCTGACAGGCACCATGCCGCCTTCGTCACCATCGGTGATAGTCCAGCGGCCGTGGTCGTCGAGAGTGGACTGGGTGCGGAGGTAGTTGCCGCCGCCAGGAGCGTTGAGGTAACCGTTGTTGAGCGGGTCAAAGATGGTCCAGGCACCCGGTGTGCCATCGAGGGTGAACTCATAAGGAGCATCCTGCTGCGAAGGGTCGGTGGCCACAGTGGCCGTGATGACGCCGCCGTTCTCGTCGATGGTGAGAGCGTGACGGTTGTTGGTCTTTTGGTAGCTCATGACGAAGGCTTGGCCGTCGTTGTCATAGCCCACTAAAATGTACTGACCCGGCTCAAGTTGCGAGGCCGAGTTGACCATGGTGTAGGTCGTTTGGGCGATGCCGCTGATCGAGAGGAGCAGCATGGCCACCAATGAGAATAGAACTTTTTTCATGTTGTTTGGATTTTATGTTTGACAATTAGTTGTATTTCAAGATTCATTATAAATCCAAAGTCTGGATTTGTTCGACAGCCTTGATTTCGGGGATGACTTTCTTCATCACGGATTCGATGCCGTTTTTAAGCGTCGACCTACTGTGTGGGCAGTTGCCGCAGGCTCCCGTGAGTTCGACCATGACGACCATGTCGTCGGTGAGTTCCACGAAGTTGACATCGCCACCGTCCTGCTGGAGGTAGGGGCGCACCTGCTCCAAGACGTTCTTGACCTTGCGTAATATCGATTCTTTATCCATGATGATTCGATTTTATGAATTGATGATGGCCTGTGCGATTTTGTCGAAGGCCTTGGTGACCGGCGAGTCGGCATCCAAGGCAAGAGGCATGCCCGTGTCGCCACATTCGGCAATCTTCTCAGTGATGGGGATCTGTCCGAGGAGCGGCACACCGAGTTGGTCAGCGAACTGTTGGCCCGTCTCCTTGCCGAAGATGTAGTATTTCTTCTCAGGCATGTCGGTAGGCGTGAAGTAAGCCATGTTCTCCGCCAATCCGTAGATCGGGATTTGCAGGGCCTCTTCCTTGAACATCATGGCGGCACGAAGCACGTCGGCGAATGCCACCTTCTGCGGCGTGGTCACGATGAGGGCGCCCGACACGTTGTATTGCTGGGCCAAGGTCAATTGGATGTCGCCCGTCCCGGGAGGCATGTCGACGACCATCCAGTCCAGCTCACCCCAGAGGGTGTCGTTCATCAACTGGTTAAGGGCACTGGTTGCCATGGGGCCACGCCAGATAAGCGGACGGTCGGCATCGACGAAATAGCCGATGCTCAACAGCTTCAAACCATATTTCTCGATAGGCAGCATCACCGTCTTGCCGTCCTTCTCGAAGGCCGCGGGACGCTCATTCTCGGTGCCGAACATCATCGGGACGGAAGGACCGTAGATGTCGGCATCGATCAAGCCCACACGCTGGTTGGCACGCGCCAAGGCGATGGCCAGGTTGGCCGCCACCGTCGACTTGCCCACGCCGCCCTTGCCCGAAGCCACGGCAATGATATGCTTCACCTTCGAAAGGGCCGTCTTCTCCTCCACCACCTTGATTTCGATATTGATGTCCTCACCAAACACCTCGGTCAGCGTGCGCTTGGCACCGTTCACCAAAATGTCGTTTTTGGGGTCGTTGGCATGTTCCATGACGAGGTCGAAACGGATGCTGTTATCCCTAACCATCAGGTTCTCAACCATATTCAAAGCGATGATATTATCCCCTTTGGGAAAATAAATCACGTCTTTCAGTATTTCTTGTACGTTTTCCTTGTTGAGCATAAAACAATAATGATTCTAAATAATTACGCTGCAAAGTTAATAAATAGTTAGAAGTTGTATGTCATCAGAAAAAAGTTTTTTCAGCATTCGGAAAGCACATTTTTTATCTTTGCATCCGAATTAGCGTCCGTCCCTATGAAAAAGGTCTGTTTCCCAATCTTTTTGTTCGTTGTCATGGCGGTTTTCCTGTCGTCGTGCGAGCCAACCACGCCGCTCCCCAACATCGACATCACCTCGAACAGCATCCCTCGCGACCATAAGATTCCCTGTTTCATCTACTATGGCGAAAACGGCGACCTGCTGAAGGAACAGGCCCAAGTGAAATGGCGCGGTGGCATCTCTTGCATCTATCCCAAGAAGTCATACACCTTCAAGCTCGACCACAAGATGTCGTTGGCCGGCCTTCCCAAACAACGCACCTTCATCCTCAACGCCAACTACATCGACAAGACCATGATGCGGCACAAGATCAGCTTCGACCTTTTCAGGGAAATGAACCCGACGAAAAACCTCGCTTCGCAATGCGCTTATGTCACGGTCAGCCTCAACGGAACCTACAACGGCCTTTATGTGCTCATGCAGAAACTCAACGCAGGGTCGCTCGGCCTCGACAAAAGCGACAGCACAGCCATGATTTTCAAGGACCCGCCCCTCTTCCGCGGCGAAAACCGACTGGAACCACGATGGGTGCAAGAGCCCGGCAACTATTTCCAGCAGAACTATCCCGACGTTGAAGACGACGACAGGAACGACTACATGGAAGAACTCATGCAGTTCATGATCCATGCCGACGACAGTACTTTTGCCCAGGAGATTGGGAACATTTTCGACCTTGACAACATCATCGACTGGCAGTTGCTCCTCATGCTCACCGATAACGGCGACGGCGTGCTCAAGAACTTCTACCTTTACAAACGCGACAGCCTCACTCCCTTCCGGATTGCGATTTGGGACTATGACGATGCCTTCGGACGCGACGGTACCGGAGAACTCAAACCGGCAGAGCACCTCCCTGAACTCGACAGATGCCTGTTATTGAATAGGTTACAAAACAACCCCTACCTCCCATACGACTCCCTGCTGAGGCAACGCTACAAAACGTTGCGCGACAGCGGCATCTTCAGCAAGACGCATATCGAAAACATGATTCTCGAAAACGACAGGATCATCAAGAAAGAACTCGATCGCAACTTCAAGCGCTGGCCTGTCGACGGGCACCACTATGCCGATGCCTATCGCTACGAGGACGAGCTCGAAGTCATGCGTAGATATCTGGACATCCACATCCCCGTACTAGACGAGGCATTGGGGTATGGCGAGAAGTGAAAGGCTGTCAATCCACTACAGAAATCTGCCTACACACCGTACCTCCGCCCGTCTTGACTTGGAGCAGGTACAATCCAGAACCCGCACCTTGCAGGTCGATAGTTGCTTGAGGGCCAGAGACTTCCTGGCGTAAGATACATTGTCCCAAAGTATTGTAGACCGAAACCTCCGTCATGTCTTCGGCTTCGACGGTGACGAGGTGTTTCGTCGGGTTGGGATAGACCTTCACCTGGGCTTCGTTCTCCTCAAGGCCAGTGGGCGAGTAATAGACGTGCAGCTCAAAGACATTGGGCTGATAATGGCGGTTGGCGGGTGCCGAGGTGCAGTCCAAGTCACCATAATAGGCATAAAGACGATAGTAATAATCGCCTTCCTGGTTCAAGGTGTTGTCCATGAAAGTGACTGCCGAGGCATTCAACAGCTTGATACGACGGTATTCGCCGTCACCGTCTTTTCTAAAGAGGTAATAGCCCGACAGACCCTCGTGAGGTTCCGGGGTCTCCCATTTCAGCTTGACCTTGAAGTTGTTGGCATATTCAAAGTCTAAATTGCGAGGCGGATAGCAAGGACCCGCCGTGGCGCACGACTCGTTGGATGTCTCGCCGTTTTCGCCCCCATCGCAAAGTACAGCAACGCGATAGCAATGGCCGCCCATGGCAACGTTTTCATCTAAGAAAGTCGTGCCTTCCTGGATGAGGCGATATAGCATACCGTCGCGGTAGATGTTATAGCCATAGCCAGGGTTCTCTACAGCATCCCAAGCAAGCAGGATGGCATCGTCTTGAACCGTAGCCACCAGATTGTCGGGAGTGCCGCACGAGAGGTCGCCGCCACAGGTGTTGTTGGTCTCAAAGAAGATGCCCGGAGTCAGTTCATCAGACGAGCCAGAGAACGAATAGACCGAATTGCCATTGGAGTCCTTGATGACGAAGCCCAGCTGATTGACCGTCTCATCAGGAGCCGTCCATCCAAAACTGAGCTTGCCCAAAGGCAAATCAGGCTCAACCATCACGCCGGCAGAAGAATTCATGGTGAGTTGGGCCAACTCGCGACCCGTGGTGTTGTAAATCGAGATATAACCGCCGCGCCACCCTTGGAACGAGGTGGTGGTCAGTAGAATCTGCCAGGCACAGGAAGGACCGACTGGCACCTGCATGACGTTGGCGTGTTTGCCGACACGGCCGTTGGCCACGGCATACACGGCATAGTGATATATGTCGTAACGAGGCACGCCGGCATCCTCAATCTCCATCGTCGCACCAGGGGCAACATCGGTCAATGTCGCGACAATTTCGTTGTCGCGCGTCACCACAACCTGCTCGATGGCATCCAAGGGCGTACCATCCAAAGTGGTGGTGGGGTTGGTCCAGCTGAGGCGCACCTTAAGGTCAGTATCGGAAGTGGCTTCCGCGGTGAAGTCGGTGGGAAGGGAGGGTGTCTGGTTATATATTACATCCGGAACAAAATTGAACATGGCGTCGGCAGGACTGGTATAAGGCGCGTCGTCAATGAGATACCATCCGTCGGAGCTGCCGCCCCAGCCCAAGTTGAAGTGGAACATATCGTTGTCGTCGTATCCGTCGCACACGAAGGCATGGCAGCCGCCGTCCTGGCAGCCGCCGTAATACATCGGCCAGCCCATGTCGAACTGCTCGCGCACCATGGCCTTCCAAGTCTCGGTTTCAAAGTCATCACGTCTGAGTTGCACGATGGCGTCGCAATAGTTGAAATACTCATGCATGACACCCGGTATGGGGCCTGAGGCGCCACCGCTGCCGTCGGGACCATAGCCCATGTCGATGGTGACGCCGCAGTGGAAGCACAGCGTGCCCGTGGCCAACATCTCAGCCTCGGAAGAGTTGCTGTTTAGCGTGTTGGGCATGTTGTCCCAGTCATAGGTCGTGTTGCCGAAGTCGGCACAAATCTGCCCGTAGTCGTTATGATAATAGCAATGGCTTCCGTTGCCTTTGACGGGATACGACCAGAAACGCATCAGCTGCGACATGGCCGTGGCGAGGCAGCCCACAATGGCATGACCACCCGAGCCTGCCGGGTCGTCGGGGCAACAATAGTTATAAGGAAAATCCTGATTCCATTTGGTGGTGCAGAAATAGCCCGTGCCACGACCGCCATGGCGTGAGACGAGCCTTCCGTGCTCAAGCACCGAGGCCCACTCGGCAGCAACAGCAGGAGTGGCGACAGCATAGCGCAGGCGCATTATGCACTCGGCGACGCCGTCCAAGTAATAGGCCAACGCAGGTGGGATGTTGGCGGCATCGAACGAAGACTCGTCGGAATAGCCGATGACAGGACGGTGGGCGTCGTCGCCGGCAATGATGACGAAGCTATGGTCGCCGACATTGTACACAAAAAACGCCTCATCCTGACCCGTATAGACGAGTTGGGGCATAGCGCGCTCAACAGCGAATTGTGTGGTTGCGAATTTCAGGGCCGCCATCGTGGCGATGTTACGGTCGATGGGTTTGGCTTGAAGCGCCATCATGCTGACAATCAGCATGCAAATGGATAAGAAGAGCTTTTTCATTATTTAGGCAATTGTACTATTTAACTACGTTGATGCTTCGAATTGCCTGCAAATGTAGCATTATTTTCTCAAAAACGCTTCCACCACCCTATTAAATGCTTCCGCGTTCTTGTTGGCCACAAAATGGTCGCCCTCGATAATGTTCAGCTGGGCATTAGGTAAACTCTTGTAAATGAGTTTGGTATGCGACTCTTTAATCATGTCCTTAGTGCCAGCGACGACCAAGACAGGCATGGTCAGTCGGGCGAGCTCCGACGGGTCGATTTGCGGTTCGTTGACCATGAGGCCGAGCATCTCTGCATTTTGTTTGGCCTTCTCTGATTTCTTCGCAAACAACTTAGCGATGCGATAACCGATTTCGATAGGCCATTGGTATTTCGGCCTCACGCCACTCGGGAAAAGGTTGGCACCGTCCACAATCATCTTCTCGACCCTTTCGGGATACTTCAAGGCAAAGGTCAAAGCGATGTTGCCGCCATCGGAAAAGCCTAAGAGGATGGCCTTTTGGATGCCTTTTTCGTCCATGAAGTCGTGTAAGTCCTCAGCGAACTGCTTGATAGTGAAAGGCTTCTCGCCACGAGGCGACTGTCCATGGCCGCGTGTGTCGAGGGCGATAACACGGTATTCTTTTGAAAAACATGGTATTTGATGCTCAAAGTAGTCGCAACTCTCTCCGTTGCCGTGGAGCATGATGAGCGGCTTGCCCTGGCCTTGCTCAATGTAGTGTAGTTGGATCTCGGTCATGACTTCATAAAACGGTTTCGTTCTTCTTCGGGAAACTTCTCAATCGCATACCGCAGCATTGTCCGCGGCATGGTTGTGTATCGTGTTGACAACCAATCTTTCAACCGTTGCTCATCGCGCTTCCCAGCTTCACGCAACAGCCAACCGCCAGCTTTTTGCAGGAGGTCATGCATAGGCTGGGACTTTGACAAATAGATATCCGCGATGGCATAGGTATCGTCCAACTCGCCGTGACGAAGGAACTGCATCGTGCTCACCATGCCGATGCGCTGCTCCCAAATCGTCTTGCCGTCACGAGCAAGATCGTAAAGCAAAGTTCTGTCTTTGTCCAAAAGCCATGTACCAAGCAGCTCATAGCACGACAAGTCGACCAAATCCCAATTATTAATGTATTGGGTGTGAGCAAGATAGAAGTCAACGCATTGTTGTTGTGTTACACAGGAGATTGCGGGGCGTTGCCCGCAATGACTCTGCAAAGGGGCCTTGTCTTTCTTGGCGTGTTTGAAGAATTGTACCAAGGTCAGCAGGGCGGCCAGGCGCATTTCGTGGTATTCGGAGGCGATGCAGGTTTCAAGGTCGTTGAAAGATGTTTCGGCCCAGCATTGCTTCACCACTTCGCGGGTCACCGGCACCTTGATGCCCAGAAACAGGTCGCCCTCGCCGTATTGCCCCTTCCCTGTCTTGAAGAAGCGTGACAGGCCTTCGACCTGCGTTGGATCTTGATGAGCGAGGATTTCAGTATATAGTAGGTTATTCATAGCGTGCAAAATTACCAAAATCTACATAGACAAAGCGGTTTTCTTATGGAGACATTAAAAAAGCCAGAACCCAGAGGTTCTGGCTTCATTTCGATGATTTACACCAAATCACAGCACATCATGGCTGATCACCGAGCCACCCGTGCAGCTACTGCCAGTGGTGGCGGCATCGCCCGTATAGTGCAGTTCGCTGCCACCCGAAAGGCTGACTTTGATGCTGCCGTCGCAGTGGATGTAGGCGTTGCTGCCGCCCGACATCTCGCCTTCGCATTGGTCGCAAATAAGAGCATATCTGTTTCCGACCACATCTCCAACGATGTTGCTGGCACCCGACAAGTTGATTTCAAGCGTGGCAACCTGGCCTTCAAGCGTGGCATCGGAACCACCGCTCAATTCAATATCAAACTCAATGGCCGCTACATAGCCTTTGATCTTGGAGGCACCCGACAAATCCATATCGATCTCATCGGCCTCAACATCGCCGAAGAATTCCGAAGCGCCAGACAGGTCAACCTCAACTTTGTCAGCATAAAGGTCGCAATAGAATTCCGAAGCGCCCGACAATTCCACTTCAATCTTTTCGCCATCAAGGCCATATTCCGAATGGAACTCCGAAGCACCCGACAGGTCGACATTCGTCAATTCAGCATTAAAAGGAATGGTCACTTTCAAGTCAGACCCATAAGCACTTGTCCATGCCTTGAGATGGATTCTCAACTTGTTGCCGCTTTTCTCCACCAAAACATTCGGCATGACATTCTCACCCGCAGTAACAGTGATGACATCCACAGCGTCGCTCACAGTGACATTAAATCCGTTCTCCACCTGAAGTTCTGTGTAAGAACCTTCAATAGTGAAATCTTGTGTGATAGGATTGCCCGCATACTTTTGGCAACTGCCCAATGCAAACAAAACAAGGGTCGAAAGAATGAAAAGTTGTTTTCTCATGATTAATTTATGCCAGTTATATCCCATCGGCTCGTCGGGCTTGGTTGGTTAATCTTGATGACTAAAACTACTTTTTCATACAACTATTGCGTTCACGATTTTTTCTTCATACCCAGTACGCACCAGCGGATAAACGGTATTCTCCTGATAATTTCGTACAGTGCGAAGGGAATGGTCATCACCGCCACGAAAAGAATGACATACATCATCCAGGGTGCCAAGTTGGTGTACATCTTCATCATATAGCCCAAGGCGGCAATCACCAGATAATGACATATATAAGCGCCAAAACTAGAACGTGTCATGTAGCCTGCGAAGGCTCCCGTACGGTCGAAGCGGGCCTTGAACCAGGCCATCATCGCGAGGCACATCAACCAACCGTAGAGGCAGTTGAGCCAGCTACCCAGATACTGCGGCGAAGTGTTGTCCTGTCCGAAGGTGGTGACGACCAGCACCGTACCTGCAACGACGGCACAAGCCAACAGCGGAATCCAGGCCTTCGCCAACTTCTCCTGCACCTCATCGTGCGAGAACACGAAATAGCCCATCAGGAAGGGTATAAGATAGAACAGTGGCTTATACAAGTTCAAGAGGCCGTCTAGGCTTTCGGGGCGGGGATTCTTGATCATCGTCTGCTCTCCTGCCCAAAACAACACGCCCAACAGGATGACGACTACGAGATTGGCCTTTCCACACCAATTCCAGAATTTGTCTTTTCCGTCAATGACACGCACCAGAAGCAGCACCAGACACAGCAACCAAAGCACTTGGATGAACCACAGCGGACCGATGCCACTCACGGCCATTATGACGTACTTTGCCACTGCAGGGATTCCGTCGAACACACCTTGTCTGGAAGCCACGACGGTATTGAAATAACCGACCATCCAGTGGAACACGAAGAGGCCTATCGTGCCAGGCACCAACAACTTGCGAGTGCGGGCCTTGAACCATTCCTTGGCCGACTGCTTCTCCAACGCATAGCGGGAGCCGATGCCTGCCAGTATGAAAAGAATCGGCATAAACCAAGGATAGAGGATATACATCACCACATCCTGATACTGCTTACACTCCGGGTATTCGCCGAAACCGCCGATGCCACCGAAGACACCCTTGTTGTTGTAGAAATAGAAGACATGATATAACAGCACCAGGAGCACCGTCACCCAGCGCAGATTATCCATCCAATGCTTGCGTTCCATAATCAATTTCCTCCTAGCATTTCGTCAAGTTTATCCTGAAAAATCTCGGTTTTCACAATAGCCATGCCTTTTGTGTCGCCTAGCACGAGCAGGCTGTCACCAGCCTTGATACCATAAATGTCACGGGCTTCCTTGGGGATGACAATTTGCCCCCGCTCGCCCACTTTCACTACACCAAAGATGTATTTTCCATTTTCTGCTTCCATAATGATTGATTTATGTGATTAGTATGATTTTTCATATTTCGCTGCAAAAGTATGATTAATTTTCTTGTCTTGTATCTTTTGGGGGCAAAAAATTTCTTTTCGCTTTTTGCAAGCGTGCATTTTTTGATTGTTTTTTCTAATTTTGCGCCCAAATACTTTTAATACAATGAAAAAACTATCCATCCTTATCCTTTTGGCCATGAGCACTTTGTTTGCCTTGGCTCAAAATGGCCGCATCGACTTGCGCAGCACGTCGCGCGCCGAAATCATGCATAGCGACTTCCACTCGCTCCGTGCCACCTTCAGCTATGGCTCCATCGAGAGCATCGAGGTGAACACCGCGAGAGGAACCTTCTCCGAAATTGCCATCGAAGGCACCTATGCTACGGGAGAAATCGGAAGCCCCGAACTGCCCGCTTCACACCAACTGCTGGCCGTGCCTTTCGGCGCCACGCCTCGCGTCAATGTGCTCAGCTATTCCACGACCGACTACCGTCTCTCCGATTACGGCATCGGCACCATCCTTCCGCACCAGCCCTCCGTCCGCAAGGACCAAGAGCCCGAGGATGTTGAGTTTGTCTACAACGCCGCTGCCTACAGCACCCGCAGCCTCGCCACAACTCCCGAAGCCACTATCGAGGTGCAAGGCACCCTGCGTGGCGTCCGCGTCGGCTCGTTGGTCATCAACCCCGTGAGCTACAACCCCGCCTCCAACACCCTGCGTGTGTTCAACGACATTGAGGTGGAAGTGAGCTTCGACGGTGCCGACATCGCAGAGACCGAGCGCATGCTCCTCAGCACCTACACCCCTTACTATAACGACGTCTACAGCCAGCTGTTTAACTACCGCCAGATCATGGATGTGTATGACGACCACCCGGACCTGCTGGCCTACCCCGTCCACATGATCGTCATTGCTCCCGACAGCTACATCAACACCCTGCAGCCCTGGATTAACTGGAAGATACAGAAAGGCTTCTACACGGATGTGTACACAACCTCGCAGACGGGTAGCACCTACAACGCTATCCGCAGTTATGTGCAGAACCTCTACAACACAGGCGTCAACCAAGGCGCCACACCTACCTTCCTCGTCCTCGTGGGCGACACGGGACAGATTCCTGGCACTACAGGCTCCTCCACTAGCAAGGTGACCGACCTGTACTATGGCTCAGTCGACGGCGACTACTTCCCCGACATGTTCTACAGCCGTATGTCGGCAGAGAACACCACCCAGCTCACCAACATCATCAACAAGATCTTGCAATATGAGCAGTACACCATGTCCGACCCGACCTACCTTAACAAGGTGTTGCTCATCGCCGGTGAAGACTCAAGCTGGAACCCCCGCGTTGGTCAGCCCACCATCAACTACGCCACCACATATTATTATAATGCAGCCCACGGCTTCACCAACGTGTATGCCTACCTCAACTCCTATAGCGGCTGCTACAACAACCTCAGCACGGGCGTCGGCTTTGCCAACTACACCGCCCACGGCAGCGAGACGGGATGGTCTGGACCTTCGTTCTCCAACTCCAACGTCAACAGCCTCACCAACACCAACAAATACTTCCTCGCCATGGGCAACTGCTGTCTGACGGGTAACTTCGGTTACAGCAGTTCGGCCTGCTTCGGCGAGACCATGATACGCGCTGAGAACAAGGGCGCCTATTCCTACATTGGCTCATGCCCCGTCACCTATTGGTATGAAGACTATTACTTTGGTGTTGGTGCCACCACGGTGATGAACCAGACCCCCACCCAGCAAAACACCGCCACTGGCGTTTACGACGGCATCTGGATGGACAACACCTACCACACCGTTTCGTCCATCGTCTTCCTCGGCAACCTGGCCGTTTGCTATGCCCACGCCGGCAACTACCAAACCAGCTCCAGCCCGACCTATTACTGGCAGGCCTACCACGTGCTGGGTGATGGCTCCATTATGCCTTACCGCGTGAATCCCAGCCCCAACAACGTGAGCCACGCTGCCGAGTTTCCTGCCGGAGCCACTTCCTTCACCGTCAGCGCACAAGAAGGCTCGTATGTGGCCATCTCGCAAAACAACGTACTTAAAGGCGTTGCACTGGTGCCCGCAGCAGGCACGGTCGACGTGCCTGTCGAGTCAGGCATCACCTCGGGTCAGGTGAGGATTGTGGTCACCAAGCCACAACGCCAGCCATACATCCAGGACATCAATGTCGGCAATCTCCAATCGGAATACACCATCACCGTTTCGGCCAACCCGACTGTGGGCGGCACCGTCACTGGTGGTGGCACCTTCCCCACTGGTTCCACCCGCACTGTGACCGCCACGGCCAATACGGGTTACACCTTTATTAATTGGACCGAAAACGGCAACGTGGTCTCCACCAACGCCAACTACACCTTCACTTTGACCTACAACCGTAATCTCATGGCCAACTTCGAGGGTCAGACCTTCACCATCACCGCTACTTCCAACCCTGCCGAAGGCGGCTCCGTCACCATGAGCGGCAACAGAGAAACCTACACCTACGGCTGGGAAGACGGCACCACACAAGGCTGGACGGTGACCAGCAACGACAACGGCTCAACCACTTGGGCTGTGGGACAAAACGGCTACAATCCTGGCGGTAACTCCAGCACGGTTTATACTTCGCATACCGGTAACTATTACATTGGCTCCGTCTACGATGCATCAAATGCCGTTGACGACTGGCTGATCTCGCCTCAGTTCTTACTGGGCGGCAACATGAGTTTCTATATTAAGATTACGAACACTGACTATACGGATTACTATTCTGTCCTTCTGTCGACAGGGTCATCCAACATCAACCAGTTCACCACTACGTTGGTACCCACGACCCAGGTGACATCCACCAACTATACCTTGGTGTCCGTTGATTTGAGCAACTATTCGGGTCAAGGTTACGTGGCCATCCGCCATACCGCCATCGCCGACCAAGCCTCCTTGTTGGTTGACGACATCACCATCGTGGAAGGCGTAGATCCCAGCAATGCCAGCGGCACGTTCTACTACGGCCAGACCTGCACGGTGACCGCCACACCCAACACAGGCTATCACTTTGTGAACTGGACTGAAAACGGCGCTACCGTGTCGTCAAATGCAAGCTACAGCTTCACTGTGACCAGCAACCGCAACTTGGTCGCCAACTTCTCGAATCAGACGCAGACCTATACCGTCAGCGTGTCAGCCAACCCGACGCAAGGCGGCACCGTCACGGGTGGCGGCACCTTCAGCCAAGGCCAGTCGTGCACCGTGAGTGCCACGGCTAACACAGGCTACACCTTCACCAACTGGACCGAGAACGGCAACGTCGTCTCTACCAATGCCAATTACACCTTTAACGTCACGAGCAACCGTACCTTGGTGGCCAACTTCACAGCACAGACCTTCACCATCACGGCCACAGCCAACCCCACCAACGGGGGCACGGCGAGTGGCGGCGGCACATACACCTATGGTCAAAGCTGCACCTTGACGGCCACGCCTGCCAATGGCTACACCTTCCTCCGCTGGACCAAGAACGGACAACAGGTCAGCACCAATGCCTCCTACACTTTCACCGTGACCGAATCGGCAGCCTATGTGGCGCAGTTCCAGCAACAGACCTACACGGTTGCTTTGTCGGCCAATCCTAGCAATGGCGGTACGGTGAGTGGCGGTGGTACCTACGCCTACGGCCAGAGTTGCACGGCTTCGGCCACGGCAAGCAATGGCTACACCTTCACCAACTGGACCGAGAACGGCAATGTCGTTTCGACCAACGCCAGCTACACCTTCACCGTCACATCCAACCGCAACCTCGTGGCCAACTTCACCCAGCAGTCCTACACCATCACCG
>Ga0265301_10001503_pt1 | contig 30081 bp, 35 predicted proteins | sample AusTroGonzalo_MG_2_FD_193488 | JGI IMG/M metagenome (GOLD analysis project Ga0265301, IMG submission 193488) | Bovine rumen microbial communities from tropical cattle in Woodstock, Queensland, Australia - Gonzalo_04 | ecosystem: Host-associated > Mammals > Digestive system > Stomach > Rumen ... | reverse complement strand
AAGGGGAATGAGTAATTTAGATGAGGACACTTTACTGCAATTAAAAAATGAATTAGAAGAGTATATGCAAAGATTTAATTTAACAAGAGCAGAATGTTTACTGATACAAGATGCTTGGGAGTATAGTATTAGTCAAGCAGAGATGCCTGATTTTAAAGAGGTGCAAGATGAATGAGTAAAGTAATGTTTTGTGAAAAATGTAGATGGTGTATACCTAATGAAGAAGCGGGTCATTTCATTTGTGTTGCAAATATGAATAAATTAAAAGAGGGCGTTATACCCATAGTAAAAGACTGTAATCATTTTGAATATAAAAAAAGATTTACTGAAAGTACCATTGACAATTGGGAATCTTTTATTGTTGATAATGAAGAGGAAAAAGAATATGGTTGTAAGATAGGTCCTTTACTTAACTTACTAAATGATTTACAGGAAGAAAAACAGTACATTTATGAGCTACAAGCTTTTGGTTACTCTGACTTTGAACATTATATCTTAACACATAATATAAAGTTTTCAAAAGAAGAATTTCAAAAGGTGGTTACAACTGCAAGAAAAAAAGCAATGTATGAATCAGATGTAAACCCTTATAACTTTTTTTATTTCTCAAAAGTGATTAATGTTCTTAAAAAAGATTTTGGCTTTAAAGAGTCTAATCATTTGATTGCTGATTGTGGGTGTAACATGTCACATAAAGTAGAGGTGCAAGAGAAATGAGTGATGAGATTCCTTTTAAGTTTATACGATACCAAAGTGTTAGGCATTCAGTATTTGACATTCTAGAAGATGATTTTTTAAGTTCTCATGAATGTGCAAAAAGATTGAATAATTGCATGAGGGCGATTGGTAAAAAAGATGATGAGATTGAAAGGTTAGCAACTGAGAATGAGCAGTTAAAAAAGGAATTAAAACACTTCTGCAACATTATAACCCTAACCAAAGCAATAGAATTACTGGATACTATATATGATAAATACTTGTATGCATCACCATCAGACACTATTGCAGAAGCTAAAAGAAAAGGAATAAAAGAATGCATGGATACATTAGAGAATTACTTGGAGGATTTAGATGTTTAACAACAAATTAAATCGTAAACAAGAATTAACACCACAACTGGAGCTTAAATATACTGTAAGATTAACATATCTGAATTAATGAAACGATACTTAGAAGGTGAGAAATAATGTGGAGTAAAAGAGACACAACCGAAATGAGAATAGGAATAACAGAAATCACCTACGATGATGTAACAATAATAACAGTAGCAACAAAAGATGCACAAAACATAATAGATTACCTAAACCAATACGAATGCCTCAAACAAACACTTGACTTCGAATACCAACTCTATAAAAAAGCATTAAATGATGAAGACCTCAATGAAGAAAACAAACAACACTACAAAGAATTAATAGAGTACTTCCAATTAATCAGAGTCAAATATGAAAGTTTAGTAAACAAAACCAAATGGGGAGTAACAAAATGAATCCATTGCAGGAACAATTAAGATGCATTGAACACTCAATAATCGAGACTAAAAAGAAATATGGTTGTTTAACAGATGAAGGGCGAAAACGATTAACTGCTTTAAGGAATGAAAGAGCAAGGATATTACATGAATTAGGAGACACATTACAATGATTGCATTTCAGTGGAAACATTACCCCACAAGATGTAATTTATGCGGTGAATGTGTGGACACTTGTGGTAATGCCCTAACAATTTCAAACCTAAAAAGAATAATAAGAAATCAAGAAAAATGCACAAGGTGTGAAGCATGCAGTACAATCTGCAGCAATATAGAAACAGAATTTATAAAAGAATAAAATGATATTATAGGGGAGTGTTATTAGATGGGGGCAACTGTACAAATGACACTTGAAGGGCACAAATATTATGATGGCACATGCCAATATTGTGGTAAAAGATTCAATAAAAAATACCACACTGAGAAATACTGCAGCGACAATTGTAGAGAAAAAGCAGTACGTGAACAAAAACTAAAATATAACCATGAAAACCGTAAAGTAGATGAAGATATTATTGTGAAGTGTCAATATTGTGGTAAAGAATTTGTACGTGGATATAATTCACAAGTATATTGTAGTGATGATTGTAGCAAAAAAGCATTTCTGGATCAACAAGCTGAATATTCACGTAAAAGAAGAAAGTCAATTAAGAATGGTGAATTAGTTACAAATGAAAGAGTAAAGGTAGGTACGAATTATTTATCATCTCATCCAAGAGAAGACTTTGATGAAGAACAAGCAGCAATTTGGAAAGAGATGAAAAGATTAAAACTAAGAAGATAAAATGTATAGTGTATCATATAAAGATAACATGAAAATATTATGATTTCATTTAACACAATACTGCAAGCAGTATATGATAAGATGATAAGTGATGATGCAATATACATTTACCTAAATTATAGTATTGCCCTACTTTTAGAGTAACCGTAAATGTTTTTTTTAATTTAATCTATTTTTCGTATTCAATTTTTCGACCTTATATAATAAGAAGGGGGAATTAAAGGTTTCCTCTTTTTTTTTAAAAGGTGGAAAAAAATATGACAAATACCAAAGGATTTGGTGTAGTGTTACATATGTAAAAAAAAAATAATTAAGTAATTAAATGGATTAAGACACCTTTAAATAAAATTAAGTTCCCACATAGTATAAAAAAAATATATTGATATTATTATACAATTTGGATTCACTACTCCTTCCTCCTTTTTTTGTATTATTATTTTTTTTCATCTTATCTAACATGTTAATCATCTAACACAAGTATTCAGGAGGGGGTATAAACTGTTCCTCCAAGTAAAAAAAGTTCCCACAAGAGTAAAAAAACTCTTTTTTTTTATTTTGGGCCATTTATACTCCCCTCCTAACACACAAAGAGTATTAATTCCCCCATCTTAATAGTCATCATATCAAAAAAAGCCATAATATTGAAGAAAAAAAATGTAAATGTTTGGGGAGATGTTGTATCATTGAAAATAGTAAAAAAATGCTTAAACTGTAAATGCAGATCCAAGAATATCAGATATGACCGACCCAAACTCACATTACATTGTGACACATGCAAGACTAAGTGGAAAGTAAAAGAATATGTTCCACCAGTACATTGCCCTGAATGTGGCAGTGAAGACATTGTACATGATGAAGATGTAACATATTGTCAAAACTGTGGCATAGTATTGTCAGCGAGTATCATGTATAGTGGTGGTAACAAGATAATGTTGCCATGGGGATTATTATTATAAATTATCAATTCATTTTTTCGCATTCAATTTTTCGACCTTATATAGTAAGAGAGATATTGTTTTAATGGAGAAAGAAAGAGAGAATAGTACTTAAAAACAATAATATATTTAATGAAAAAAAAATTATTTAAACCCGTAAACCTATAACCTAATAAAAATTTTTTTGTTAAATGTTTAATTATATGGACGTGGAACTCTTCTATTATTAATCATGACTTGTTTTATAAAATAGATAAGTACAAAGTCTCCAAAAAAAACTTTCTCCCAATAAAATCTCTCTACCCCTTTTATACTTTTTTTAATAAACATCAAACATTTATTTTTTTCAACTAACAATTGAACACATTCACATTTTACTTTTATTTTTAATAAAACACACACACAAAAACCAAAGGGAGAAATAGTTTTATGGAATCATTAAAAACCAAATCCAGAATAGTAACAATAATCGTAACAATAATCTTTGGAATAATAACCTACATCAGCACTATGAATCCATCAGACCTAGCAAACCAACTAGGAGTCTACGGCAGCTATGCCTCACTAATAATCGTAATATGTGCAGCAATAGTCAATCAAGTTTCAGAAGAAAAACGAGTTAAACGTGCAGAAGACCTAATAAAAACAAATAATGGCGAACCCACTATTAAAGTAGAAGTAGACACTGATAAAGTCTTATCAGAAATAGAAAAAAGAAAACAAGAACTAAACACCCCACCAACCGTAGATGAAATGAACCAAGCACTAACAGAAATACAAGAAGAAGATTCAACACAAGAAGATGTAGATACCCTCACAGACAGTGACTACCAATGACCACCCAAACACATAATTGCGTACATGAAGACAAATGGGGCCACACCGAAGCACAACTAGAAAAACTAGAAACCAAACACAACTACAACCAAGACCTCATAAGACAAATGATAGAAGACAATAGAAGATTCGAAGAAAAACTAGACAAAAAACTAGACACAATCAATAAAAAACAAGACAACCTCAGTAAAGAATTAAACGAATTCAAACTAGAATCAAACAAAGGAGACACCACCATCGATTTACGATTAACAGCAGTTGAAACAGAATTAGAATTACAAAAAGAAGTAACTAAAAACAATTACACAAAATTAACCTCAATTGGAGGAGTAATAAGTATATGTCTTATCATATTCGAATTATTCCTAAAATATGGTTTAAACTAAAAGTAATGTAACACTGTAAACATGTTAACGTTACATTTACATTTTGTAACACATTAAGCGTAACACAGAATTTTTTTTATAGGGAGTTAATGAAATGAAAAAAACTAAGGTGGAATCATCACCTCACTTTGAAGAAATAGTAACAAGGTTAGCACATGGTGAAAGTTCTAGAAGTGTGAGTAAATGGTTGAAAGAAACTCATGATGAGAATATTTCTCATGTGGCCTTAGCACGTTATACTAAGAAGTATATTTCTATGGAAGAAAGAGTTGAAGCTGAACTTAATAAGCGAGCACAAGCGAAAAAGAAAGTAGATGCTCAAATAAATGATGTTGTTCAGGAACAAGTAGACGAAAAAGAAACTGCAGATAATGTTAATGAAACTGTTAATACTGTTGCTAAAACTATTGCGAATAATATGCAAGGTGTAGCCAAGGTAGCAGCTGACTTCCCACGAATGTATGAAAAAGTTAAGAGACAAGCATCAGACATTAACTATCCTAATGTTACCTATGTTGATGTTGCTAAACTGGGTATACAGGCCAATAAACTTTATGCAGACTACTTCAAACAAGAAGAGAATAAGGTTGAAATCAATGTAACTGAAGGATTTGGAGAGTTACGAGATGCCATTCGGAAATCAAGGAAACTCCTTCAAGAAAAAGATTAAACCTTTCCAATATGGATTATTTTCAGAAAAAGCATTGGACTTCATAGACAATAGTAATGCCTTCGTAAACATTCTACATGGAAGTGTTAGATCCAGTAAAACCATCAACACTAACATACGATGGTTAGACTTCATAGTCAACAGTCCACATGAACAATTCTTAATGACAGGAAAAACAAGAGACACCCTCGAGAGAAACGTAATAACAGATTTACTGAAAATGATTCATGGCAAACTACACTATGACTACAGCAAATACGATGGATACCTTGACATAGGTGACAAAAGAATTCACCTCGTAGGTTTCAAAGATGAAGGAGCCACAAGTAAAATTCAAGGTATGACTGTGGGAGGGTGGTATGCAGATGAAGCAGCAACCGCACCAGAATCAGCCATCAAGATGGCCATGAGTAGATGCAGTCTTGATGGAGCACAAATGTTCTGGACAATGAACCCAGACAGCCCATATCACTACATCTATAAAGAATACATCAAAAACAAAAAACTTATTGAAAACGGTGTAGTTAAAGTTTGGCATTTCACATTAGATGATAACCCTAATCTTTCAAAAGAATATGTTGAACAATTAAAGTTACTCTACAAAGGTTCACCATTACAATACAAAAGATACATCTTAGGTTTATGGGTTATAGCCGAAGGGGCCATATATGATCAATTCGTAGAATCCGAAAACACATTCACAACCATACCGCAATATAATGACATCAACATTTGTTGCGATTATGGCGTATCAACTGTTACAACATTTGGTGTAATGGGAATAAAGAAAGATGAAAAATATGGTAACAGTTACTACTTACTTGAAGAAACCTACTACGATAAAGAAAAAGAAGGAGTAGCACAAAGCGATAGTGAAAGAGCAGAAACTGTAGTAAAACTACAAGAAAAATGGAAACTAGATGGTCGCAGTACTCTTTATTTACCCCACGATGCAGCAAGCCTTAAAGCTGAATGTGAAAAACACCCAAAAATCAAATTACAAGTAGAAACTTACACACCTGACACTTATCAAAACATAACCGAAATACAAAACCTCATAGCAAACAGACGATTCAAAATACACACAAGTTGTGTAAACAGTATCAGTCAAGCACAAAGCTATGCCTGGGATAAAAGAGCCCAACAAAGAGGAGAAGATAAACCATTAAAAATAGATGACCATTGCCCAGATATGTGGAGAGGTGGAATATTCGGACCACGACAACCAAAAATATATCCAACTACTGGAGTTGTATACTTATGAATTTATTTAATACTGTATCAAAAATCGTTGACAAATTACCAGGAATAAGAAGACCACAAAATCATAGTTTGTACAACGAATTCTTAGCACAATATGCCTGGGCAGGACAAAGAAGTAACAAACCTACAGGTGACTTTGATATTTACTATCAAGCATTGGACAATGTCTATGTTCACAGATGCATACAAGTAGAAATAGATTCATTACTAGCAACAGGTTTCCAAATCAACAACCTTGATGAAGAAACAATCAATGTTGCACGTACCAATTACTTATATAACCTCTTTAACAATCCTCAGGGGTACAAATCCGAAATAACATATCCAATGTTCCACAGCCAATATATAAGAAGCTTTGAAGGAACTGGAGATGCATTCATAGAAGTTAACTATGAAGAAATATTCCAACACAAAGTACCCACAGGATTAACATTCATCCCGTCTGAACTACTCAAATGGTACCCAGATACAGAACAATGGGGATACCGCCAAAAAGATATACGTTACGAACCCGAGGAACTAATTCATATCCATGAACCAAACATACGCCTTAGATCTTCCAAATGGGGTATGTGTAAAATCGATAAAATAGGATTAGCCATCAGTATCATGTTCCTCGGGATGAAGTATAATAAAAAAGTCATGGAAAACGATGGATTAGACCCTAAAGCAGTAATCAGTTTCGACAAAGACATGCCCAATGAAGCATTCAATGCAGAATTAACACGATTGAAAAAAGTCAAAGAAGAACAGAAAAAAGGAGGAACATTAGCCATAAAAGGTGGCCAGTTCACAAGTGCAGCCACCAATAATAAAGACATGGACTGGAATAACCTCCTAGAAAAATGTCGAGACATGATTATCACAGCATATGGTGCACAACCAGCAATGGTAGGAGTAATAGAAACTGCTAACCTCGGAACAGGAAGCGGAGAATCACAGAAGAAAAACTTCAAAGACACACTTCAAGGACGAACTGCTTTCATAGAAGGAGCATTTAACAAAACATTAGGCCGAAATGGATTTGAAGAAGTATTCCAATTCAGCGACCTTGATATTGAAGACAAACTCAATCGTGCACAAATCGAAAACATAAGATTAACAAATGGATCACTAAGCATAAATGAAGTCAGGAGTGGTTATGGTGAAGAACCAGTACCATGGGGAAATGTCCCAATGAATTATCAAAATTATGCAGTCACACCAAACATTTTAAACCCTACCAATATTCAACCATTAGGAGTAAATCCTAATGTTGGTGGTGGGGATATTGAGAATGCAATAAAAACAGTTCAAAGATACAAATCCAACCTATACAAATCCAACATAATAGAATATGGGAGATAATATTTATGGATTGGATAAAAATCCCATTCACAAAAAAACTGAATACTTACGAACAAGAATACCTTGCAAGTATCAGTTTAGGAATGGACAGACAATTATCTGCTGTTAGTGATTGGTTAGGCTCAAGTGAATTTGCAGAAATGCAAAGGATGAACCAAAGACAAATAGATGCTTTCTTCAGAACAAGTGGAATAAAACAAAAACTTGATGAATTAATCAAATACAATGCAAGTGATAGTCATCAATTCATAGAACAATTCTACAAAATAGGTGCAGAGTTAGGATATAAAGACATCCGTCAATTATTAGCCCATACTATTGCAGACCAGGAAGCATTATATTACGTTTCTCAATACAATTTTGACTTAATCACAAATCTTAACAATGAATTAAGAAAGGGGATTCGTGAAGTAATATTCAACAGTGTAGCTACTGGTGAAGGTTACACCACCACGATAAATAACTTATTGGAATTACCTTTAACACCAATAGAATCAAATATTAGCCCCCGAACACGTGCTGAAATGATAGCACGAACAGAATATGCAAGAGCAGTAAACACTGGAACATTACAAGCATATGCAAATTATGGTTTAGAACAAGTAGAAATCATAACATCTCATGATAGCCTTGTATGTAATGGTTGCATAGATCTTGAAAAAAACAATCCTTATTCTATTCAAGAAGCTATGAAATACTTACCATTTCATCCAAACTGCAGATGCTATTATGTGGCACATATTCCAAAACCTGATGAATTAGGTAGCTTTGACTTAGGTTCACTAAGTATTGTGAATAATCCATTAGTTGTGAACCTATGCCCAGCAACAGCATAAAAAAAATATGTTATATATTTTTTTCTTTACTTTTTTTTCATGTTCATTTTTTTAACTCCTTACAAACGAGAAAAATGAAATGACCTGGAATGTCAGTTTAAACTTATCCAAAATCCCTCCAAAATCATCTATTCTTTTTTTTGGAGGGTGACAAAATTTCATGGAGTACAATAAACTATGTTCAAAAAAGAGTTTAAGGTTTATTCTCCATTAACAACTGAGAGTGTCAAATCCTTCACTAAAAATGAAGCAAATGACGAAAGAATTCTATTAGATGGAGTAGCCAGTACTACAAGTCGTGATTTACATGATGAAATAGTGGCCCTATCCGCAATAGAATCAATGGCAGAACAAGCACCATTACTAAACATTCATGGAGACCATGACTGGTTCCTAGATGGAATAATGGGTGCAATCAAAGATGCTACAGTGGAGGATAAACAGTTACACATTAAATTCTTAGTAACAAAAGAACACACTCCAAAGGTTCGTGACCTCCTAGAGACTGGTGTCCGATTAGGACTATCCATAGGTGGATACGCAACCAGTTATGATGAGAAAAACCAAATCATAAACGAAATCGAACTACATGAAATCAGTTTAACAGGAATGCCTGCAAACTGGGACACTATGGGAACAGTAACAACAAGCAAAGGATTAGTCAAATCCAACTGTCTAACTGGAGCATGTAATGAAATAATAAAAAATATAGGAGGAAACACAATGACCTCAGAAGAATACAAAAAAACCAAAGCTGAAGGCGAAGAAACCAATACTGGTTTAACCGAAGAAGACGTTATAAACCTCTTCAACGAGTTAATGGCAGAAAAAGAAGAAACTATTGCACAAGAAATAACCGATAAAATCGAAAGCAAAATCGAAGCAATAGTCCAAGACATCATCGACGGAAACGAAGATGGTGGTGATGAAGGTGAAGGTAATGCTGGAGAAGAAGGCAAACCAGAAGAAGAAAAAGCTGGTACTGAAAACAATACCACAAGCACACCAGAAACATCAGAAAAGAAACTCAATGAAATGATTACCGATGCATTAAACAAAAGCATCAATAACATATTCGGTGAAGAATTCGTTGATCAAGTAGCTCAAAAAATGTTCGACAACTTAGACACTACAAGAACAACTAAAGGTTCCAAATTTGAAGAATTCCAAAAACAAACTGGAACTAAAAATCAAGAAACCGAACCAACCGAAAAATCAACTTACAGTAGTAAAGAAGCTGCTGAAATCTTATTAAGAAAACAAAAAGCTGCTAACCCAATTGTAGCAGCTGCAATCAAAAACATGTAAAAAAAAATAAAATAATTTTTATGGGAGTGAAACGCATATGTCCGAAGAAATAACCCTAAACGAAATTGTCTCTAAAATGGCAGCACAATCTGCTGAATTAGATGAATTGAAAAAGACTTTCCAAGAAGTAAGTGACTACCCAAATTCAATGCAAATTGAATACAGTGATGTACTCAAAACCAAAACTTTTGAAAAAGCACCTTTCTTAAGATTCCTTGAATCCAAAGGACAAGTATTCGATGGTAAAGCAGCATTAGCAGGTTACTTTGAAGAAACTCCTGGTAACGATGACACCACATTCATCGATGAACTTGACAGTATACCAGCAGCAAACAAAGAATCTATCTCAGAGTTAACTGAGAAAATGAAAACTATCGTTGCACCAATCGAAGTTTCCATGATGGCCCAAATGGGTAACTGGAACCTTGACTTATTACAAAGACAAACCGATAAAAAATTCATCAGGGTTAACAACAAAACTGATACTGCATTACTTGAAGGTTTAGGAACTACTGCAAGTAAAGAATGGAAAGGTATCACTAAATCCATCACTACTCACAAAGAAGATTTAAGTGGTGAACCTATAACTGAATCTATCATTGATGACATGTTAGAAGACATTAACAATGATGGAGGTAACCCAGATGCGATTGTATGTTCCTATGGAGTAGCTAAACAATTAAAAGCAATCGTTGCACCATACAGAAGATACAACGATAAAATCGATATAGGATTAGGCCACAGAGTCACTTCCTATGAATCCATGTTTGGAACAGATATTCCTATATTAGTTGATGGTAACTTCAACACTTCCGCAGGCAATGATAAATTAGCTATCATTGATTCTTCAACCATCGAAGTTAGAAGATTAATGCCACCAACACTCATAACTGATTTACCAGTTGATAAATTAGCATACAAAAATGTTATAGCAGCATTCTTAACTGCAATCAACATTGGTGAATTCCAAGACGGTTTAATTACTGGAATCGGTGATGGAGAATAAACCCCATTAGGTTTATCACCCATACATTTTAATTTTTTTTAGAGTTGGTGAATAATTATGGCATTAACTAATGAACAATTAAATGCACTTGACGCATGTCCAATTTTAAAACAAATAAAACCCTTTTTAGTATCTTTAGACACTAAAACCGCATACAAAGTAACATGTACTGTTGTAGATGACCAAAGCACACCAGAACCTATTGACGGAGCAACTGTTACATTAACAGATTCTACAGATGACACAAAAACATACACAGGTACAACTGGAACTGCTGGTGGATGTACTATTAAAAATGTACCTGCAGGAACTTATGTTGTAACTGCAGTTGCAACTGGAATGGAAGATTACACCGCAAGTGATAATCTAACCATAACAGATGAAGATGTTACACTTGAAATTGAAATGACAACTTCAACCGAATAAAAAAAAAAGAATTTTTTTTATAGTTCTTCTTTTTTTTAGAAAAATAAAAATATTTTTTTTAAAGGAGGCAAGGAATTTTGCCAATACTAACATTATCTGAGTTAAAAACAAAATTAGAATTAGAAAGCGTAGATTATGATTTAACTGATGCAAAATTGGACTTGCTCCTAAGACAAACAATTACACAATTAATAGGGTACACTAATCTACCAATACTCCCACAAAGTCATAAACAAATAGACCCACATTTTGAGGGTAAAATTCTTGACTTAGATTACTATCCAATACATGATATCAGGTCAATAGATATTGGATCTAAAAGTCTTGAAAGAGCTGAGTATATTCTTGACGATGATAATGGGATACTCTATTTAAACTCAAATATGAGTGGAACCTTAGTAGTAGATTACATTGTACAAATCCCTGAAATGATGTTCTTTTCAGTCAATAATTTACTATTTGATTTGATAAAACTCAATCTAAAAAATAATTTTGAAGATACTGCTTTTTCAAGTGTAAAAGAAGGAGATGTGTCAATAAACTATGACACTAACAATAGTTTACCTTCATTAATTCAACAAAGAATCGCTGAATTAAAAAATATGAACTCATGCAAAATAAGGATGTTATAACTTATGGTTTTCTTTCCTAACGAACAAATGGAATTGTGGCAATATGTGGAATCAGAAACTGATTTCAATGAGTACTATGAACCAATCAAGGAGTACACAAAACTTGATACAGTTCCATGTGATTTCCAAAGTATGACTCCAAGTGATTCAATGAAAGAATTTGGAGAAGTACTTGAAGACACTTACAAAGTCTACCTCGATATAGGTGTTCCTATCGTCTCCACAATGGTTCTTCGATTACAAGGAAAACCAGATACTTACACCATAATCGGAACACCTATCACTAATAATCACCTACCACGAGTAAATCATAAGAAAATCATTGTTCAAAAACAAAGGAAACCAGTGAAACTTCAAGAGAGTGATTAAATTGTTAGATTTGGAAATTAAAGTTAATCCAAGTTTTTATAAGAAAGTCAATCATGAAGTGATTAAATTAGTAGAATCTGAAACCATCATGAGAACCACACTTGAAGCAGAAAAACGATGTAAAATTAAAGCTCCAGGGCCAGGTAACCAATTACCTGGTACAAAGTACAAAGCAGTTGGTAGATTACGAAGGTCACATTCCACAAAGATTTCTAGTAGTGAAGGATTAGTGAAAAACAGTACTAATTATGCAGTGTATGTTATTCATGGAACAAGGAAAATGCCAGCACGTAATTATCCACAGGAAGTGGTTAATGAATTGGTTAGTGAACAGTATATGTCACGAACCATGCTGACTGGACTAAGACGAAGAGGAGTTATTGATTAAAAATGATGAAACCAATACAAGCAATGCTCTATATCCTACAAGGAAAAGTTATCCTAAGTGATGATACTCTTGTTCCAGTAATAAAAAGACCGTACCCTATAGATAAAACACCGTGTATCACTATTGATAATAGTTCAGGAACAAGCATCTACGAAAAACAGATCATCAACAAAGATTTACCCATAAACGAAGACCACCCACAATATGTTCCTGGTGGAAAAAACATTATCTCACAACAAGTAATGCGAACAGAAAGAAGCATCACACTAGAACTCAATTGCTGGTGCGATACTGAACACGAAAGACAAGAAATCATAGATAAAATACAAGAATTATTCATCAAAGCAGATACTGACCATTACACATATTGTGCAAACTACAATGATGACTACTGCAGCTCATTAGAAATGACTTGCAGGGCCACTACAATGAATAATGGCCGAACAGTAAAAAAACAATGCCCAAAACCAAAACAATTCGGTTACATTAACGTATTCACACTATACGATATAATACGTTCAACATTCGATGTAGAACCAGCCTACGATTTAGATGATTACAGTACAACTGAACCAGTCCTACGAAGCATTATCAAAGTAACATTCAACTATTATGATTACAAGGTAATAGGAGGAGCTATTAGTCAAAAAATCAAGATACATGAGGAATTACTATGACCAAAAAAAAAGACAAAACCCCAGAAAAGAAAAAACCAGTAAAGGATAAAAAATTCACATTACTGGAACTGGTGGAAACATCAGATAAACACTATCCATCACTAATCATGGATTTACACAGAGCAGGTTTATTAGAACAATATGAAAAAGAAAAAGCAGCAAAAGGACGCTTAGATATTGAACCAACAATAACACAAGCAGAATTTGATAAAATATTGGGAGAATAAAAACATGTCAAAAACACCTGGAATATATTACAACGAAAGTGTTGAAACTGAACTAATCGGAACTGGAGCAAAAATACCAATCATCATAGGTAAAACTGGAAACACTGGAACCGAAGATTACAAAGTTGACGGTACAACATTCCTAAAATTCAACAATTACGCTGCTGCAAACAGAACCATAGCAAATGGTGGTATCGGAACCGACACCGAAACCAACCCAGTACTTGCATTCTTAGAAGAATTCTTTGAAGAAGCAGCAGTAACCTCAAATGACCAATTAGGAGTACCCTATGTATATGTAATTGACCTTGGAGCAGCAACCGATAAAACAGCATGGACAACCGCATTAACAACCGCTAAAAAATTAAGTGATGTAACATTAGAAGTCTATGTTGGAGCCGACAACATTTCAAATTACACTTTACAATCATTCTTAGCAGGAGCAGGAGCAAGTATCGATACTGAAGTACTAAACCTTAACCTACGATATGGTATTGCAACAAAAACCAATGGAACAGATGCAGACTTAATAGCATTAAACCCATCAAGTGGCGGAATACTCAATTCAAGAATATATGTTACTGAACCACTATTATTCGGTAAAACAGCAGCAAGAATCTGTACCACACCATACTATGTAGAACCAGGATTCTTAAGATACAGAACCGTAGAACCAGGAACATTCAAGAAAAGAACAAGAGAAGAAATCGAAGCATTACAAGATGCAGGTATCATAATCAATGTAGACGAAGGAGTAGACTCCGACATTTACTGCAGAATCAACTTATCAGTATCAACTTCTTATGCTAAAAACCCACGACCTGCAGATGCAACAGGTCATGCAAAATTCAATGCAGACCACTTATTACGTGAAATCTTCAAAGCATTGTACCCACAAGTCAAAGATAATGAAGTAACCTCAAACACAGTTAAAAGACAAAACATCGTGGACACAATCATTGCAGAAGAAGTTTTAGCAGAACGTATGAAACCATACAATAGTGAAACTGGAAAAGGTACCAAACTAACCCTTATTGAATCAGATGATCCATATGATATGGAGTTAATAGGTCAAATATTACCAGTCAATTGTACTATTGCAATACTTGTTAAAACTAAAATACAATTACCAAACTAAAAATCATTGGGTGGAGGAAATAGAGAATGGCTGAAACAAAAAGATACAACAAAGCACAATTGATGTATGGTGACATTGAAATCGTATGTGGTAGTTTCAAAACAAGTTTCAAAATAGACACCACCGATTTAAAAGCTACAAATAGTTCAACACCTTACGATACACAGTTTGGTGATGAAACTATAGAAGCTGAAGCATCAGACATAGACCCAAACTTAAGAAAAGTACTAAAAGCAAAATATGAGAAAAAAGCAAGAGAAACACTTGCTTCTTATGACTTTGAAGAAGAAACTGGAAACATCGTAGAAGATGATGTCCTCTACGAAGCATACATCAAAGAGATAAGTAAAGAAGATGCTAACAAACCATTTAGTGTTAAGTTTGGAGCAACAAGATACAAAAAACAAGAATAATACTTCATCATGAGGTATTATCCTATTTTTTTTAAATTTTTTTCGTTTTTTTTATTTAGATAAGGAGGTTTAATTAAATGAATTCACAAGAACAATCTGAAAAAATGGAAGAATACTTGTTAAAAACAAGATTCCCCTTAGAATGTGAAGAAATACCATTAGATTCATTAACTGCAGAAGAACAAATAGTAGTCATCAAATGTAAAGACCTACAAGAACTAACAACTGATGAATTCACATTACTCAAAAAAGTATTAGCAAGATACAGACCAGGTATCTTAGAATACAAACCTAACGAAACAATAGAAGCAATAGATGCTACAAACGAAGTAATACACACAGAAGAAGATTGGTTAAACTTAGTAGACAGTACCAAAGAAATACTACTACCTGTAAATGTACCTTACAATGGTAAATGGTACCCTATGACATTTGAAGTTTTACCTATGGACGATTCAAGAGTAGTATCAACACTAGAAACACATGTGAACCTATTCAAAGATTACAACCCAGAAGAATTAGCAGCATTCACAAAGATGCAACAAGGCCACAAACTAACAAGAGAAGAAGAAGCCATTGCACAAAGAATCACTAAAAAACTAGAAGAAAAAAATAGTCAAAATCGTATGGAAACAATAAACAATTTCCTAGCATCACAATTAAAATTACAAAATTCAACAGCAGACCTCAACACCAGAAAGGAATTCTGGACAAAATTCCCATTCATGGTAAAATCTGCAATCATGATAAAAGTCGAAGAAATGTTGGGCTTATCTGAATACAGTAACGAAAAATTATTTCCAGATAGCTAACAGTTTCTACGGTGAAGTTTATTTTAGAATCTCAAAACACTTACATGTCCCACCATCTGAAGTGATAAAGAAGAAATTCACTCCAGATATTCGTTTTTTAATAATGAAATATAGTCAAGAAATCCGTAATGAAATCAAACAAGCGGAAGCTATCGAAAAACAAAGAAAAGAATTACAATCATCATAAAAAAAAGGGTACTGATTTAAATGGCTAGTGCATCCGAAATACTACTTCGTATACGAGGTCAAGACCAAACTGGTAGTGCTTTCAAAAGTGTCAATGATAGATTGGGGCGAATGAAAAACATTGCAAGTACTGCAATGGGAATGACTGTCGGTATGATTGGTTACGATTTAGTAAACAGTCTAACAGAAGCAGGGCGAAGTGCCATCAACTCCAGTCAACAATTAGACTACTTCGCAGCAAGACTTCAAATGAATCAACAGGAAACCGATAAATTCAAAAAAGAAATTGATGGTTTACAGGAGGAATTCCGAAAAGTTGATATGACTGCAGTAGGTGCTACTGCAGAAGAAATTGCTGTTAAGATGGATCTACCAAAAAATAAAGTCAGTGATTTAACACGAATGACTGCAGTACTATCATCAACATTTGTCAAAGAAGGCCGTACACAAGAAGATGCAGTTTTAGCAGTAGGAGATGCACTTGATGGTCAATTCAGAAGACTACAAGAGATAGGTATTCAAGAAGGCACACTTAAAGAGAATGGTTGGAGTGGTGACCTTAAAGACCAAGCAGGATTAATCGATGCATTAAACAAAACCATGCAAAACATGGGTTATGAACAAACTGCAAAGGATATCACCAACCTCGATGAAGCATTCAATGCTCTTACAGTTGCAGGTGGCCGATTAATAGCAGATGTAATCATACCATTAACACCACCAATATTAGCAGTTATTAATGCATTAATCAATGCAGATGATACTGTTAAAATGTTTGGTGCTGGAGTGGTTGTATTAGGCTTAGGATTAGGAGTACTTGCAGGCCCAATAACATCAGTAATCTCACTATTCGGAATGATAGGTGGAGTACTGCCAACAATTACTGGTTTATTTGGGGTGGCTGCTACTGAAACTGCAGCATTAACTACTGAGCAAATAGCATTAGCCGCAGCACAAACAAGTTTAACAGCTGAAGAAATTGGAGCAGCAGCAGCACACGTTGCCAATGGCTCCGCATTAGCAGGTGAAGGTGTAGCAGCAACTGGAGCAAGTACTGGTTTTTGGTCTTTAGCAGCAGCAGAATTAGCTGCAGTATGGCCAATACTTGCAATCATAGCAGCAATCGGAGCAATAGTCATAGCATTTGAACAACTGGGAGAATACTTAGGTTGGTGGACAGACTTCGGCACCATGCTCGATTCCATTAAAGATGGAGTTATGAGATTATGGGATGCATTCGTAAATAGTCAAGCAGTACAAAGAACCATCACTATAGTAACATTAGCATTCAATGCTCTAAAAGCAGCAGCACAACCAGTTATAGATTGGTTAGGTGCTGCATGGAATGACTTATTCAATGGTGGTGGTGCTGGAAGTGGTGGCCCTGATGCAATAGGTGCTATCATAGATGCATTCACAGTACTTGACAATATTGGTACACAAGTATTCAACACAATGATAACATGGGGAACAGCAGTCTACGGAGCATTACTACCAATCATAACAATCGTAAGCAACATATTCAATGTCCTCAGCCAACTATGGAATGGACAAGTAAGTCTAGGACAAGGATTCATGATGCTTCTACAAAACTTCGGAGCATTAAATGGCCAAATATTCACTTTAATCATAAATATTTGGAGAAACATTTTATCAGGCATTGGTAATGTTTTAGTAAAAATTGTCCCAATGGTTGTAAGATTCCTACTAAATGCATTAGTACAATTAATCTTATTCAGGGCAAGAATGTTCCAAGCAGCAATAGCTATAGGTCGAAGCATACTTAATGGAATAATCAACTTTGTAAGGTCAATACCAAACAGAGTAATGACATTCATAAGACAATTACCTGGAAGAATCAGAGCAGTTGGAGGAGCAGTACTATCCGCAGCAACAAGTATCGGAAAACAAGCATATGATGGTGTGGTAAATGCCGTAACATCTATCCCTGATAAAGTAGGTCAAGAATTCCATGGAATAGCAAGCAAAGTAATAGAAGTAGGTGGGGAATTATACAATGCCGCTAAAGATGCAGCCCAAAAACTATGGGATGGATTCAACAGCATACTCGACCAACACAGCCCAGGTATATTCATGAGAGCAATCGACTTTGAATTCAGAGGAATACCTGGAATGATAACCAACTCCCTAAGTTCAGCATACGGTGCAGCTAAAGATTACGCAACACAAATGGTAACAGGATTCAACAACCCAACAGGAGATGTTTCACTACAACAAATAACAACACTAAGAGATTCCACAAGATACACTCCACAATCAAATAATGGAGGTAACACTTACATTGTAAGATTTGAGAAAGGAGCATTTGATGTAGATGCAAGAAATTTCACCGAACAAGAAGCACAAGGAATACTCATAACCGCATTTGAATCTATAAACCCTGAAAACCCTGAAGGAAACGGTGGAGCTGGTGCAATATGAAAATGTACAATGTACCCACAGCAGGCCATAACCTAGAAATAGGTGGCCAACCTTTTTTTATTGAATCTGTAACCCCAAACGAACCATTTCGTAGAAGAGAATATAATTTCAATAACCTCATTGGTGGAACACAAGACGTAAGAAAAGGAGCATACGTTGGTTTAGACTTTTCCATTACAACACATGTGAGAGTTACACCAACAAGACCTGATGTTCACAACACAACATTCAAAAAATTAATGAGTAAACCAGTAAAAGTTTACTCCCCAGAATTTGGTGAAGCTTTCAATGCCATAGTTAAAATTAAACCAGAACATGACTCACCTAACTACCTTAAGTTAACTATTGATATTAAAGAAGTTCCAGATCGTGAGAGTCATATCTCTGGTGAAAAGTTTACCATTCCCAAAGCACATAAAATCACAGTTAAAAAGAAAACCACTAAAAATAGTAAATCCAGTAAAAAATCTAGTAAATCCAGTAAGAAATCCAAGAAGAAGAGTTCTAGTAAAAAATCTAAATCCAAAAAGAATAGGAAGTGAGTATAAATGACCATACCTATATCTAGAACTGGGTTAGAAATTTACAATGCTCCTGTAGCAAAAGAAGATAAAAACAAAAAGTCCAGTACAACAAGCACTACTACTGAAAATAAAAATTACTCACTTGAAACTGGAGACCCCACATATGTAAAATATGTAGGAGATATTTACTCCAATAGTTACGAAAGCGATTATACTGACATTAGCAGTAGTGCAACAGTAACAATCCCTATCAAACACTTAAACAAAGTGTATCGTGGAAAAAAAGTAAAACTCAAAAAAGGATTAAAAAACAACACCACCAACTGGGATAAAGACATGACCACTGCGGTGGAAGGATTCATCACAGACATCACATACAACAATGAAAAAATAGATCTAAAAATAAATGGAATGGACACACTTCTTGAAAAAGAAGAAAAATTCACTTTTAAAAAAACCAAACGTTCCAAGATAATTAAAAAGATAATTGAAGCAGCAGGCCTAAAAGCAAAAATAAATGTTACAGGCCTCAAAGATACTGCAACTGATTTTACAAATATTAGCACATCATCAAGTGATAAAGCAGGTTCATCAGGCTCAATAGGAAATTCAACAGTATCAGAACTTGCACAAGAAGTATGTAAAAATGCAAATACAGACCGTGAAAAAGCTGAAGCAATACACACATACATTTACAAACACGTAAAATACCCACACCCAAATTATTTGGATCATAGAAAATGCCCCCAAGAAGTATTCAAATCAGGACTCAGTAACTGTTGCGACCGTGCAAGAGCAGGTCATGAAATGGCCAACGCAGTAGGACTTGAAAGTCGAGGATTACATGGCCACAAACACGTATGGGTGCAATACAAGATTAATGGACAATGGGTTAATTCAGACCCTGGACAAACAAGACCAAAACTTGGCTCCGTATGGGGCGGAGATGGCCACGATAAAATATGGAAATTCAAAAAATGTTAGGAGTTGTTTGTATATGGCAGATATCATAATGGGTTGTGATAGGAATAAACCATCACAAGACAAAAAAAATATGAAAACTATTGCAAAACTCCTTGAAAAAGCAGGCCACGAAGTAAAAATATTATCTGTAGGTCCAGGAAATCTCCAAGAGGAAATGCGGAAAAAAAGTAGTAAAGGAAAAGTTGCAGTCTTCCTTGTTAATGGTGCAGACTTACAAACATACAAAGATTTCTATAAAGGAATGGCTCCTAAAGGATATTATCATACCAAATACTGTTACTTTGGTTGTCAAGGTTACCTTAACAAACGAACTATGACTTGTCAAGGTACAAAGACAGTTAAACTCAAAAAAGCACACGATGATGATTCATCTAAATCATTTACCGCAGATATTGTTGGATTAACTACTGCCGAAGTAATGGAAAAATACAAATCACGAATAAGTTATGCATGTGGATCATCTGTACAGGAATTAGGAAACAATCTAGTTCAAGTCATAGGTGGAGGAACAAATACTTCTGGTTCATCAAAAGAATCAAGTGGAAGTAGCATAAAAGAAGCATTGAAAAAAGCAGTAGCACCATGGGATGGAGATGTTGAAATAAGAATCGTAGGAGATACAGTTTACGTCAACAAAATACCAGACCCTGCAACTGCAACATTAGAGATAACAGAATATGACAATGCAATTTATGACAGCATAACTGTTACAGATATCAACAAAAACACAGTCAACAGTTTATCATTAACCTACAAAAACCAAATCTTGAATATAAAGGATTCCACTTTAATTAAAAGGTTTGGAACCATCAGTAAAAAAATAACTGCCCCTAAAACTGTTAAATCTTTAAGTCAAGCTAAAACCCATCTTCGACGTGAATGGAATAAAATACGTCGTGAAGATGGCCGTAGTGTAGAATGCAAAGTACCTGGCAGTACCAAATGGAAAAGTGGCCGATGGGTAAGAGTATACTTACCATCTTATTTTATTGATGATTACATGTACATCACCAAAACATCAGATAGTGAAGATAGTAATGGTGATTGGACAACAAATGTTACATTAGTAGATTATCCACCAAGTTTTGGATTATATGAAGATGAAACAAAGAGTACTTCTACTTCTAAAACCACTAAGAAAGATTCAAAATCTAAAAGCAGTAGTAAGAAATCAAGTACTAAAAAGAAGAAGGCATCATCATGAAAAGTAAAGACATAACAGTCACCAAAGGACGAACCAAAGCAGCATTTGAAAAAATGGTCACCAATGTAACAACACCACACATTGAAGCTGCAGTTCAAACAGCAATACAAGAATCAAGGATAAAATTAGGAAGTGTAATTAAATTCTATCCTTACAAAGACAAAGCACAAGTACTACTCAACAATGAAGAAACAGTACTATGCAAATTACCTCATATGATAATGGGGGATTTCATAGACTTCTTTGTTCCCACAGGTGACGAATCATACTGCACAGAATTACACGAACCTTGTGTAATACCACGAGACGGATTACCCTGCATAGTACTAAACATCAACGATGATGACAGTGATGACTATTTTTTATTATCATATTACACTCCAGATGACTTAGTAGGCACCATACCACCAGGAGCAGGCCATGTACGATGGTCATGTATAACTGCTACAAATGAATCATACATTGATTTCAGTGGAGATGGCCTAGAAATCGTATCAACAACTCCTATAAGTTCAAGTTATGGAGAATATGATGATGACTTGACAAAAGACGAATCTGTTAAACCAGAGGATATTTACAGTAAAGATGAATTGTACACTAAACAAGAGGTTTACAATAAACAGGAAGTGTACAATAAGCAGGAAGTATACCAAAAAGAAGAGGTTTACAATAAACAGGAAGTGTACACAAAAGAAGAAGTTGATGAATTAATTCGTAGAGGAATAGAAGAAGCATTAGGAGAAGATGATACATGACATTACCTGTGGATAAAGATAGTTACGATTATAAATTCAACAAAACTTTGAATGAAGATGTAAAACTAAAAAGTGATGAATATGGCTTCTTTGACTTGGATATGCACAATGGGGATTATATTAATGTTACTGGAACTAATTCTTTACTCAACGCATGCATCATAGCAATCATGACAAGATACAACGAAATACAAAACAGTACCTATGAAGAATTTGGTTGTAAAATATCAGAATTAATCAAAGACAACCAAACCAACATGTTCCTATTCAAATTAGAAACATATGTCACAGAAGTACTTGAAAAAATGCGTAGAGTATACACAATAAACAGCATCGACATTACACCAGTACCTGATGACCAAATATTAATAGAATTCAATATTACCAGCATAACAGATGAAATAGTAGCGGGGAGCATTACATTATGAATTATGAAGAAAAAACCTATGAAGAAATCTTTGAAGAAATGCTTCAAGACAGTCTTGAAAATGGATTAATTAGTCATGCCGAAGACTTTGAAGCATACATAGCCAGCAAAGAAGACATTAGTAACTATTATGTCATGGACAAAAGTGTAATAGCAACCATGATAGAAGCAGCATTTGAATATGCAACTGCTGTTTACGAATCAAGCAAAGTCGAATATGCTGAAGGCGAAGACCTTGAAGACATAGGAGACATCGTAGGAATACCATTACCCAATGCTACCTCTGCAAGCTGTATTGTAACATTCACATTAGCCGAAACCTATGAAGAAGACATAACAATCGAAGAAGGAATCATCGTATCTACTGAAGATGGAATAGAATACGTTACAGTTGAAGAATTATACTTCCCTGCAGGTGAAAACGAAAGAGCAATAGAATGTATGAGTGTGGAAGCAGGTACTGATGTCAAAGTAATTGAAAACACATTAACAATTATCGTATCCGATGTAGAATACAGCCTAACCTGTAATAACCCAACTCCAAGTAGTGGCGGAACCGATGCCTACACTGATGATGAATACAGATACCTCCTCATGAACTGGGTAAAAATACACCTAAAAGGTTCAGAAGAAGCATATGAAAATTATTTTGCAAACTGTGAAGGAATTGATGGTTACAAATTAGTACCTAACTGGGATGTTACAGGTTCCATGAAAATAATTGTAGACCCAGGAACACCTGAACAATTACAACAAATTTACGAAGATATTCAAAGTACAATTACACAAGCAACAGAAGATATCACACTATTTGCACCAGTAGATAACCCTATCGATGTATATGCATTAGTAAATGTTGATATTGATATAATCAACCATTATTCTGAGATTGAAAAAGAAGATATTCAATCAAGAGTAACACAAGCAATCAAAATATTCATTGATGGTGGTTACTTGTCTGATGAAACATATTATCCTGGACTTGAAATTGGTGAAGATTTCATACCACACAAACTTGCAGTTTTCATTGATAGTGAAATTCCAGAATTAAAAAATATTTCATTCAATTATCCAGCTGAACCTATCACAATTACTGATGAAGGAAAAGGTGTTGCGAATAATATTGTTGTCGAGATGATGTAACCATGACCCAAACTATTCTTGATATTTTACTTTCAAAGTTTCCAGACTTTTTCAATAGGAATGAAGATAGTAATTTTTTCAAAAGTCAAAGTGTAACTGCAAACCAGTTACAAAAATTGGATCAAGCAATTTTTTCAATATCTGAAAGTTTAGGTTTAAACAAAAGATGTTGGATTTGGAAGGAACAAATTACTAAATTTGATTATAGTATTCATTTTTTTGCAAATTATCCAAATATTAAATCTGTGAAATGCTATCAAAATGATTACATCATATATACTGAAGCATACAATATTGAAGAAGAACAAAACACCTTCAATTATATTTACAATAGCTCAACAGAAATCGACACCGAAACACAAATACAACCAATAATACCACAAGACACATTCAAAATAGAAGTAGAAACATACGATGGTAAAATTATAACAAAAGGATTCCCAGAAAACGATGAAATCCTAAACAATATTTATGATCATGACACAAGCCTTGATGAAATAGGTGCACTAAACAACATACCACGAAAAACATACATACCCACTACAGATTATGAACACACAGAACCACATTACAATGACAGATTAAGTGAAGATGATTACCATTACATGAAAAGAATCATCGAATACAACCTACGATTACATGACACCCCACTACCCATATTAGAAATATGGAAATTATACGGTTTAGATGCAACAATGCTAAACCGTGAAAGATACCTCTTAAAATTATTTGATATAAACAGACACCCACATGACGAAGACGGCCACTCCTTAGAATGGACACCACAAGTGTGGGAACATCAAGACGGTTTTAGTGATGTTTGTGAAATTAATTTTGGAAAATACTTCTTCGTAGCAGCAAACACCACATTCCCACCAAAAGGAACGGGATGCACATTTTATTTTAAATTATTAAACAATATTGCCGCAGAAATAGAAGAAGACTTCACAGTAAACATATCACTAAATAATGAATTAATCGTTGAAGGTTATTCTGAAAAATCATACTATGTTGAACCAGATATCTTAGATGATTTGGACCCTAACTTCTTCACAATAAGCTGCTACACACAAGAGTTAGGATTAATCGGAACCGTAATAATTGAAATCAATGTTCAAGGCTGTTCTAATGCAGATATATATGTCGCTTCAGATGGTGACGATACAACTGGAGATGGAACAACAAACACCCCATACCAAACCCTAACAAGAGCAATGCAAGATTTAACTGATGTAAAAACAGTCATCGCAGTAAGAGGAACAGTAAACAGTACACAAACATTAATTGTAAACAATAACTGTACAATCATAGGATGTAACCTCGGACCAGGTAATTATGGAACTATTGAAAATAATAATTCTCCAAGAATCTTCGACATTGTAGGTAACAAGGAAATAACATTAACCTTAGTAGATATGCGATTAAAATACGGTTCAGCAATTGAATACGTAGACAATTCCAAATTCAACAACCAAAACTTACAATTCTCCAAATACTTAAGTGTCATAGTTCATGGAGGAACACCAACACTTGAATTTTCCACAAACAAATCATCATACTACTATGATTATGATAATATCATAATTACAGGAACATTCAAATCAAAAACAGTTGGAATACCAAATACTGACCTCCAAATCGAATTATTAGGACACAAATACACAGTCACTACCAATAATGATGGTGAATTCTCCAAAACCATAACAATACGAAATAAGGATGCAGGTTCAGCAGACATCACAATAAGTTCTAAAGCTACCGAATATATAGAAGCAACATCAACAACACATACAATCCAATTGAACCGCACAGCACAAGCAATTGAAAACACTTATGGCAGTTCAGTTACACTAACAGCAGATGGATTCACACCAGGAGCATCAGTAAATCTATACACCGAAAATACACTAATCACCACAGTAACAGCAGATGAAGAAGGAGAAATCAATTACATATACACACCAACATTCGGTTCGGTAGCAGTATACACAAGTAACGATGGGCTCGATATCGAATATGAATGGATCATAAAAACATCACTAACAATAACAGACCTACCATTTGACTACCTAATCACAGACATAACTATTGACTCTGAAACTACGGATGCCTACATAATCAGAACCCCCGTATCAGATTTCTCAACAATATCTGATTTAACTGGAGTAGTACTTGATGTAAGTGTAGCAGATGATGGAGATATCACGTTATACAGATTTAAATCTAATTATGAAGATGATGAAACAATACTCGAAGGTGATATATTGTACCCTGAAGATGCAGATGAAATACTAGCCTCACTACAAGACTTAACCATAACCGAAGATCTTGACTTGATAGCAACATATGGAGTTGATGAATCATGAGTGATGAAGACCTCCCCAAATATGAGGGGGAATGTAAACATTTCCACCAGGAACCATATTATACTCCAAATAATTACGATTTACAATTTGACCCAAATCAAATCCCATCAAATATCCCTGTAGAATTAGCAAATACATTGCAAAACAGACTACAAAAACTCATGCCATTAACAAAAATAATCCACTTGGATATTGGAAAAGAACAATTCAACCAGGAAAACTTCGCAATGATGCATACAAAAATCATGATGAATAAACATGAGGTGAAATTGAAATGATGAAATTTAAAGGGTATTATGAATTATCAATACCCATTACTACAATGTTCCTGAACACAAAAATCAAGATTCATCATAAAAACATTATAACAACTCTTGGAGAATCATTTTTCTTACATCGAGCCATAGATGATGAATACAAACCAATACAATACATTGTACTGGGTAAAAGTAATAATCGTGCAAGAAAAAACGATTTACAATTAGGCCACGAAACAATAAGAAAAAAATGTATCAAAAGAGTAGAACTTGATAGACAAAGAATACGATTAACTGTTAGTTTCACTGCAAAAGAATTAATAGGTACAAAAGAAATCGGAGTACACAATGGAGATGTACTAATAACTCATGACATCTACGATGATTTACCAGATGAAGTTGTATCAATCACAACAAGTGAAATCACAGTAGATTACTACATTGAATTATCAACAGGAGCAATAAGAAACACCGATTGGCAACTATCAACAGGAAAAACATTCACATACTACCTTGTAGAACCAAACATCGTAACAGGAGTAATCGAAAGCAACACAAGAAATGGTTACACAAGAGTAAACAGTATAGATGAAGTCGAAACAACAAAAAACAGTTACTATTATGATGATATAACCAAAAACCTTTACATTCGACCATCAACAAACCGAACACCCTCTACAGAGGACATAATAATATTAACAAGGTGAAACATTCATGACAAAATGTGATGCAGAATATAAAAATCTGAATAGAATCAAATCATATTCAGAACAAGCATACGCAACAGTCCAATGGGCACAACAAGTATGCAAAAACGATGAATACCTCAAACAAGAAGTAGAAAAATTATCCTACCTCACACCAGCAGCAATAAGAAAACGATTCTCACCAGTACTCGTTGATGAAGCTAACAGTTATGGCCATCAAGTTAATAAAGACACAGTAAGTTTCAGTAAAAGCACAAGCTCCGAAATCAATATAGATTTCTCCGATTTAAACCAAATAGACACTTACGCCTCAAATGTAACATTTGAAACCTATTACTCCAATGGGGAATACCACAAAAGAGCAGTAGTACCATTAACCGATACAGAAACAGAAATTTTAACCTGCAGAAACTTTGAACAAGGAGCAGGAATAAACAGTTTCTGGTATGTAGGATATGACCACAACAAACAATACGAATTAAGAGCTGACTGGATAAGAGACCACTTTGACCATGAAATACCCGCAGTATGCAGAGCACAAACAATTACCATACCAAAAGATGAAAACAACAATAACATCGTAGATGGTAAACTTGAAAGTGTAGATTTACAAATCGAAAACACTGGAGTAGATTGTAGTGATTGGGCAAGCCCATTATATGTTCAAATATTCAGAACTGAAGAGAGAACTGTTGAAAAAACATATTGGGACCCCACAACATTAAGCAACAAATCATATGATCCTCCAGAATATGAAACCATAAGTTGGCCAGTTGGCCACCCACATAATGCATTGGCCACCGCAGAATTCAAACCATGGAAAACCAGTCCAGGATTCTACAACTTCAGATTTGACAAAGCAGTAACAGTCAACACTGGTGACAAATTAGCATTAGTATTCCTATCACCACTAAGCCACAAAGACCACAGCCCACGAATAGGCGGATGGGGCCGTAACTGTGCACAAGACAAATATGAAGGCGGAGATGCATTCCTATCAGAAGACAATGCAAGAAGTTTCATGAGATATGGCCGTAACAACCTAGCCGTAGAATACAAATACGGCCAGTTAACACCATTAGACTTCGCATTCCAATGCCACATACACAAATATGGCCAAGCATACATCAAAGATAAAGATTACTACCTATACCTTAAACCAATCATGGGAAACCTCATGAACAAACTACGAATAACTGGAAGCCTAAGTGGAGAAACAGCACAAGACCATTCAGCAGGAAAATACGTAACATTTGAATACAACACCACAGGAAAACCAACAGACTGGACCACATTACCATACAATACAGAAGTCAGTTTCGATTCAACACAAATCATATTCATCAGAGCCAAACTCAAAACCACAAGCACAAGTGTTACACCAACCATCGAATCATTAAACATAGTAACACAATCAGATTTACCCAACGAAATGTATGTAAGAACTCATTTCTACAATCCAAAAACAACACCAATGCTTGGAGCAAATGAATGGGGTAAAATCTATGCCCCATTCACATGTTCCCCTAATGATGGAGACATAACAGCTTATCTTGAAATAATTCAAGACAGAATCGTAACAGAACATTTCACAATAATAACTGTTCATGAATTAGAATATTACCTTGAATTATTAGATTCCGATGGAAACCCAATTCTTGATAAAGACAGCATACTCGAAGCAACAGATACCGAAAGGGCCACATATTTACATGACAACCCATCAGTTGTAAACAAACTCAAAACTTATAATGTCTATGTTAAACCTTACACATTCACACAACAAGGCGAACAAATAACTTATTACCTAAGTTTTGATGGTGGAATTGATGAAGAAGAACAACAAATCATCAGCGGATTACAATTCACACAAAACCCAGCATACCCAATCAAAGAATGCCTCATACAACCACAAGGTGGAGATGAAGTAGTAAGCTATGGCGAATGGTACAATTTCACAGTAGATTATGATAACCACATACTCTATTTAGATGAAGAAGTACTCACAGGTATGGCCGTAGGAGCATTAGCAGTATCATACAACCCATGCTTCATGACAGGATTAACTACTGAAGAAATGGGTTATGGTATCGATGAAGAAACAGGAGAACAAACAGAAGGATTAGCCCTAGACTACTTCAAACAACATTTCATAGTAAATGAAAATGAAATCGAAACCAGAAGAATACAACTCAAAGCCCCACCAGTAGATCCAATGAGACAAGTAATATTAAACAAGGACACAGACAATGAAACTGAATTACTTGAAGACATTGATTTCACAGTAGATTACAATACCAGAGAATTAATATTCCCAATACTAAACCAAAGCAATCAAACAAGTATCCTACAATTAAACGATACAATAGATGTAGTTTACACTCCAAATATTGAAGACGCAGGTATAGCATTAGGTTACAGAGTTGTAAGAGAAGATACAAATCACGAATGTATAATTAAACCAAATTTCATTGAATACAAGGTGTAAAAATGGTTACATTTAAAACAAAAGTATACAAAGTCGAAGAAGAAGATGTAATCGGTGCAGAAGTTACAATCTACTCTGAAGCTGGAGACAAAATAAAAGAAATATACATTACTTCAGCTGAAGCATTAAACGATTTAGAAAACCGATTAACAGATTTGGAAGCTCGACCAGTAAACCAAGAACAAGTAATCGAAATCATTAACAATCTTGCAGTTAATGCAACAACACTTGAAGGAAGACACTCCTCTGATTTTGCAGAAGCTAACCACACACATAATTATGCCCCTATACCACATAATTCAAGCAACACCAACTATGGAGTAGGTACATCATCACAATATGGGCACGTAAGAGTAGCAGATAACCTACTCACATCAACTTTCAACTCATCTTCACCAGTAGTACTATCTGCAAGGCAAGGTTATCTTTTAAGCACCGAATTAAATAAAAAAGTTGCTAAAACCGATGTAGTGGATAATTTAAATAGTAGTGCGTCAAATCAACCGTTATCTGCAAATCAAGGTAGAGTATTACGAAATGAGATTAACAATCTAAAAGACAAAAATCATGATGTTGACCCTTTACTCTTAAACTCACAATGGAAAGATAGTAA
>Ga0265301_10001498_pt1 | contig 30137 bp, 44 predicted proteins | sample AusTroGonzalo_MG_2_FD_193488 | JGI IMG/M metagenome (GOLD analysis project Ga0265301, IMG submission 193488) | Bovine rumen microbial communities from tropical cattle in Woodstock, Queensland, Australia - Gonzalo_04 | ecosystem: Host-associated > Mammals > Digestive system > Stomach > Rumen ... | reverse complement strand
GACATACTGTAATGAATTGGCAACAGCATCGGGCAGAGATAAGGGCGATGTTCCACGCACAATTTCTTCTATTGCACCACCACTTACTTGATTGACTAATTGAGCAGTATGAGTTTTACCGCTATCTGTAAATGTGCAAGTGCTTGATACACCATCATAGGTTGGGGTTTGATTTATTAAAACACATCTTAAAGCACGAACAGTTTTACCATTTACAACGACAGTTTCATATAAACTTGGCACATCGTCAGGTGTTCCTGATTCACTTGGGGCTACTACATTTAATGTTCTGTGTCCATCAACAGTAGAATATAAACAAGGCACATCGTCATAAACAACCGTTCCACTAACCGCAATACAAAGCATAACCCTTTGACTTTTGCCATTTATTGTAACTGTTGCATATTTAGAAGTGGGTTCATCGTCATAGGTAACTGCACCTGTATAAAACTTAACTACACTAGCGACTTGTGTATTAGATGCCACCCCTGTAATTGTTGCTACATCTGATGAGATTTCATATTCAACTGCCATATCTTTATACCCCTTACTTTACATTATCATTTTTACTGTTCTTTTTCAATCTCTTTTTTGATGATGTTTTAGGCTTTGCTTTCACACCATACTTGATTGACAATTCGTTTTGAACATCACGATGTATCTTTGTGACTGCCGCATCTTTTTCTTCTTTGCTCATAGTTTTGTATTTAGGACTACGCATTAACTTTTGTGCTTCTGCCATATACATCCGTTCCATATCTTGTTCTGCTTTCTTAAACTCTTCATCAGAAAGTTCATGATAAAGTTTTGTGCCTGTGCCGATTTGAGCCAACGGGCTTGCTTTACCCCATTTTTCTAATATTTCCGCTTTGGTTGCCCTGTCGCTATAAGTCACAGCACCAATACCGATAACATCTGCAACAATGGCAGCACTTGCTTCTAATGTTGAAATATCTTCATCTCTATCGCCACCAAAGGATTCAATCATAGAATCAACATAAATAGGCAAGAATATACCACGCAGAAAAGCGTTTAATGTTTCTGGTTGGTTCATTATATCTTTTGGTAAATAAGTATCATCAAACGCCGCCCTACCGTGTTCATAAAAACCGTTTAATATTGAAATAATAGGTGCTTGACGGTTTTTTAAGAATCTTGCAACCGGGTCCCACGAATCTTTACCATATTTAGGATTCCACATTTGTTTTGCTGTTTTGGCTACTGTCGTTATAATCGGCGCAATACCAGCGGTCAAATCAAATCTCGTTTTACCAAATACCACTTTACCAAAATCGCCAGTCAAATCCCAACTATCCAAAGCCCTTTCCCAATAATCTTTTTCATCATCATCGCTTAATGCTGCACTCAATAAACCAGCAAAGAACGGCATAGCAATAACCAAACCTAATGCAGACCTACCCTTATCAACATTTGGTTTATTAAGATAAAATGTGTCTAAACTTTGTATTCCTTGTTTTCCACTAACTTTTTTGGCTATATCAGCAATCGTTGCAGGGATGTATCTTATATTTTTAACTGTTGTAATACGACTTGCCGTCCAGCGCATAGCCATTACATAGAAAGATATTTTATCAACCAATGCTTTATCGCCTTTCAAACCGTTCCAACGCCCGGTTTGTTCCATAATTAAATCGCCAACGCCATTTTCTTTTAATAATTTAATATCTGCTGTGGTTTTGGCATCATATAAATCTATCATAGCATTAGCATACATAAAACGAGCAGTATTAACAGCCATATTAAAACCACTTTCAGACGCAGCATACAAACGCAGAACTGGTCTGGCGGCAGTTGCTAATACTTTTTTTGTTTTATTTTCGCCAGTTCTTGAATATTCTTCTGATTTTTCTGTTAATTGTGTAATATATGAATTTAAAAACTGTTCTTCTGTAATACCTATATTAACGCCTAATTGCTTTAACCTGCCACTAATTACATTTGGGTGGGCATATATTTCAGCCCAAGCATAATCTTGCTTTGTATAACCATTTTTATCTTTTTCTGTGCCATACCACAAATCGCCAAATGTTCTACTTGTTCCTTTCCACCACGCCTTAAAACCAATTCCGGGCCTTACAAAGAACATATTTGAAATATTACGCCCAAAAGATAAGTCGGCAGATAAAACCGCAGAACGAGTTGAACCAAGTATCTTTTGTCCAACCGCTTTCCAACCTTTTGACAATAAATCTTGTGATATATCAGCATAAGTTTGTTGATATTTTCTTATTGCCAGCCCCAAAGTAAGATATTTTTGATATAATTTATCGTTTTCGTGGATTTTTTGCACATCTGATTCTTTGTAAATATCTTTATATGATTTTACATTGAACAACGGATTGCCATTTTCGTCTTTTGCTTCGGCTATTGCTGTATTCAAATCTTCCAATGCCGCATCCACAGAGTTTTGTGCAGCAACAAGCGATTCGGATTGTTCTTGATTTAACGCCATTTTCATATCTTGTTGAACAAGTTTTTCAAGATACATACTTTCGTATTCTGGTGACATACGACCCTGTAATCTACGAATACGATTCATTACAATATCGTCAATAATGTTCTTTTTAATATTTTCTTTTGCCAATTCTCTTTCGGCTTGTTTCTGTAATGCTGGCGTAATAATGTTTTCATAGACAGTATCTTGAAAAAATTTAACATTTTCTTCGGTTCCTAAAACATTAAGCAAAATATTGTGTCTTTTTGCTGGGTCTATGTTTTCATCCAAAAAAAATTTTTGTAATGAAATGCCCTGATTCTTTAATTCTGTCTGCAATTCATCAAGAGTGGAAGGCAAAAAACATTTTTCTTTCATTATTTACACTCCATTTGTTCTTTGATTGTATCCCAAAACTTTTTATCACTCATAACTTTATGCGATTTTACTACTTTATCAACTGTTTTTTGCACTCTGGCGGACTTGTTTTTGACTTCTTTTTTGATTTTTCTAGTCGCTTCCGCTTCAATTTGTGCGGCATCTCTTATAGCATCTATCAAACTATCATCAGCCAGCGCACGCAATTCTTGACCTGCCCTAGTAGCAACATCAGAATACGCATTTATAAGCCGTCTTAATTGTGTTTTTCTAACTTCTGGGTCTTGTATCTTTGCAATCTTGCGTTTTAATGCTTCTGCAATTTCAGACCGTAAAAAGCCACGAGTATCTGCTTTGTTATTTTCTAACATTTCCCAAGCATTATTTTCTTCGTTTTCAACCAATGTATCTGCCGCCGTCTTTGCCGCTTTAATATCTCTAACATTGTGCAAAAGCGGTGCAACACCTTCGGTTTTCGTCTGTTTAGCCACACGAGCAGCATAAGCACTCTTTACAGTTTCAGGTTTTTCAAATGAATTTAACTCTTTGCCAACTTCAAATTCGGTTTTTTGTTCCGGTGTTGCTTGTTTTGGTATAGAATCAAGTTTTTTATTTATCTCGTCTATCTTTTCGTTTATGGTTTCCACATCTTGTTTTGTTAATAAATTATTGTCTACTGGCAAAGCAGGCGTTTCTATACCCATCGCTTGATTTATTGCGTTTTCTTGCGCATTTAAGAAATTTAACTCTAATTGCACAGGCGTTGGGGTCGTTTTTGGTTGTTCTGCTGGTTTTTCTTCTGTTGTTGTCTGTTCAGGGGCAATTTCTTTTGTCTGTGTTTCTGTTTGTGCTTGTTGTGATTCCAACTCTGCCCGTCTATCTGCAATATTTTGTTTTTCTTCTTCAATAATATTATCTTCAAGTGCCTGAACGCCTGTCTTTTGGCGCAAATATTCTATTAGATTTTCTGTCGTCTTTGACTGTTCAAAGAAATCATTTTTAGACAATTCTTCGTCTTTCTTAACCTGTTCTTTGATAACATCTCGTCTAATTCTAGCAAGTGTTTTATCTGCCTGTTCTGCTGTCTGCCCATCACGCATTAACTGTTCTTTGGAAAACTGCATAACACGACTATTTGGCGACATATCTTGTAATGCAACACTATTTCTTAATAAAGCAGCGTTTGTGTCTTCAAGGTATCGCCACGCTAATTTACTTGCATCGGCTTTTGTTAGACCAAAATTATCAACCAACATTTCTTTCATACGGTTATGGTTATTCACATAACCAACGCCACCAACAACAGCCCCACCAATACCACCTAACAAACCGGCTTTACCAATAGACAATAAATCTTGCCACCAAGTTTGTTTATCTGTATCTGTGCCATAAATAGTATTTTGCGCCCTACGGCTTGCTCTTTCTGTTAGAGTTTGGAACGCTTCTTCGCCTAATTCTGATACAATTTGCTCTTTTACAAATTTTTTACCAGTAAATTCGCCTAAATGGTCTAAAAAGTTTGCTTCCGCACCCTTAGCACCAATCAACCCTGCTAATATACCATAACTAGTTGCAAAACCAAGTCCTTCGCCTTTGTATTTTTCCAAACCACCTTCACGCTGTCTTTGTGATTCAATATCTTTTGCTAAATATTCGCCACCTTCTGCTAATCCTTCAACAACGCCACCCGCTGTTTTTGCAGCAACGCCTGCACCTTTTAATGCGCTTGCACCCAATAAAATAGACCCCATTTGCCCAAAAACATCTGCAATTTCATTACTAAAAGCATCAGATTCTACGCCTAATCTAAAATCACGCAGGGCTTTATCAAAATCTTGACTTGACCTAACATCATCTAATTTTTCCAACAATTCAGCATTTTTTTGTTCACTAATGCCAAAAGTTTTTGCGCTTGCAGATAAAAACCGTAATACATCTGTTGGCATATTTTCAATAGCCCTAGCAAATGAATCTTTGGTTGTATAAAAAAACTCTCCAATTTTATTCATACCTTCGCCTGAGCCGTCATAAAAAACTGCTTTACTGGCTAATTCTGGTAATGTTTGTTCTTTAATATCTTTACTCCACTCCGGCAACTCTTTTCTTTGTGGTATAACATCATCTAGTAGCATTTCACGAAACTGCCCTTTGCCATTACCACGCAACCACTCAATCGGCGTTTTTACTTCTGGTAATTCAGACAATCCTGAATATTCTGATTCTAATGTTTTATCTGTCAAATCAAATGTTTGTTCGGACATTACAACCGCCTTTTTGCTTTGATAGTTCCAGTTGGGTCAATACCTAAATATTCAAAAGAATATCCATTATACATAAATTCAACAGGACTACCGCCGGTTTTATCTTGTTTCATAAACTTTGAAACAACTTCTGGCGATAATTTACCTTCGTAATTTATTTTAGCAACATTATAAGGTAAAGCAAAGATTTTTTCGTTTGCATCGTCAAATTTTCCTATTGAAATATCATTTAACACGCCAGCATAAGTATCTTTTACAAGATTATATTTTGCTTTGTTTTTTTCCGATGCGGCAGCATAATTGAAATCAACAACTTTTTTTGTCTTAAAATCAACCATAACACCGCTAGCAACTGGGGTTGTGTCCATAGGTTTTTGAAATTCTTTATCTGTTTCAGGAACATCAGGACTGAATAACTCTGCATAGTGGTCTAATATGTTTGCTTTTGCCAAAGCCATTGTGTGTTGTGTTTGTGCTTTATATTCAGGGTCTGCCATTGTGTTATAGATAATGTTATTACCCAGTTCATACTGTTCTTGTGTCACAGGGCTGTTATGCAATTCTGTGCTTGTTTTTAATGCTTTTTCAACCTGTTTTATTTCTGGTTCGTTTGTTGGTTGCACTAAATTGTTTATAAGTTCAACAGCCCCAACCGTTCCTACTAATGTAGGTTGTGTGTTTTTAATAACATCTTGGTCTGCTTTGATATAATCTTTATAAACTTTGTGCATTTCTGAATCAACATTATTTGGTTGTTGTATCCGTAAAGACATACGAGCATCATTAGATACGGTTTTGTCAGGACTTAATGCCATTGTATAAATATCAACAGCCGCTTTTTCTTGCGCTTGTTTTTCTGCCAACTGGTTTAATTCATATTGTTTTTGGACTTGTGGCATTATAGATTTACGCAAATCATCATAAATTGCATTAACAGATTCTTCGCTATAATCTTTCTTTTGGCTTTCTTTTAACTGTTTTTCCAGTTTATCTTTGGTTTTTTCTAATTTACGCTTTTCTTTTTTATCTTTTTCGCCAGCAATAGCCGCATTTGTCAGTATTAACTGTTCGTTCAAATCTTTCTGTTCGTTTTTGGATGCTATATTATTTGCCGTTTCAATCATTTCATCTGGCACAATTTCCTTAAACAATTCAGGATTTTCCAATAATGCTTTGGCTAATTTAGGATTTGATTCAGACAAACCATTAACAAAACTAACAACAGATTTTTTATCTGCTTCTAACAAAGCCTTATCTGCATTATCTGGCAACATTGAATCGCTTGAATAATCAGCAAGTTGTTCTCTTTTTTCGCTGTGCGATTCCTTAAAACCTTGAATATCGCCATTTGCCCCATACACCGCAGCGGTTTGATTCATAGATTCGGCAATTTGTCTAGCAGAATCTTCGCCCTGTTTGATTTTCTGTTGATATGCCCACTTAACATCGTTTCCTATCAACTGATTTACTGTGTTCTGGGTCTTTGTGGTAAATTCGCCCCTGCCGACTTCCCCTAATCCTTGTGAATATTTTTGATACAAACGAGCATAGTAATCACGCATCGCTTTTTCGTGGTCTGGTGTTCCGATATAGTTAGGGTTGTTTTGTCTTTGTTCTAAATTCCAGCGCAACAAATCGTTTTCTAATCTACCTGCCATATCTGCTGCGACAAGTTTATCAGATGCATCAAATGCTTTTTGTTGTTGTGATTTTATATTTTGTTGCTCGTTTTCAATATTACTTTCTATATTGGCTTGATATTGTTTTTCTTTAATTCTGCGTTGTTCTACCGCAGATACAGTTTTACCAGCAGTTTCAACCGCAGAGCCAACACTACGAACCATATTATCCATAGCACGCTTCATTTTACTATAATCTGCTTTTTCTACTTGTGCAGTTTTACTACGAAGAATATCAACCATTTTTACCCCCTATAATGCCATAGCCGCCATAGAAGCAGCACCACCACCCATTTGAAATATTGAACTTGCTATATTTAATCTGTTTGCTTTCTTTGCTTTTTTCAAATTCTTTTCTTGTTGGACATAATTCCACTCCATCATACCCAAATCTTCTTCCATAGCCCTTTGATTGTTTTGTATGACATCCATAGCCGTTCCAGACTTAAAGTCTAACCCTGATGAATAAAAACTCATTTTATTGCTTGCCAAAGTATCAGCCATTAGTTGCTTATATTTATCTACATTATACTGTCTTTCAAATCTCAAAGCACCGATATTAGCGTTTATTTGGTCTTTTTGAACAATCGCAGAACCTAAACCTGCACCACTTTGTATGATTTGACCCGCCGAAGTAAACGCCTGTCCATAATCAAAACTAGACGATGGTGTTGCTCGTGTATATGAAGATTCAGGATTCCCATACATACCACCTGAACGAACCGCCATTTCATCACCCATCATCTTAATCACCCCCCAAATTGCTATAATTTATATACATATCTATTGCTATTACTGTGAAAGGCACACCTTTATTTGACCGTAAAATCAAGTTTTTAGTTGTTTCAGGCGTATCACTCAATACCAATCTATATGTATCGTTCATTGTGATTCTTGTTAAATCATAATAACTTGAATCGTCAATTTTTTCAATATTTTGTGTATCTTCAAAATTCGTTCCCACTTCCAAATGTGTGCTATTTATAACAGATAAATCCACTTGTGCTATATTTTTCAAACTTTCATACGGCGCTTGTAATTTAATTATAGCAACAGATTCATAAGGCACACCATAGATAATCTTATGACAAGGCGCAGGTAAGGTTATATTACCGTTTTCATCTGGTTTTGTAGCATTAAAATAACGACCTTCGCTAACAACACCAATATTTGCTACTTGTGGTAGATTTGGTGCGAATTGCGTAAATTCAGGATAAATCTTCGTAAATATTGTTGAATTACCACGTTGTGCTTGTATTTCTATTGTTGTTCTATTATATGGCGAACTAGACATAGAAATTGTGCCATCAATAGACATAACAAATAATTTGTTATTCCCATACATCATATCGCTGACAGCCGATGTATAGATATTATTTATTATATTAGTCCATACCACACCATCATCAGATACCGATAATTTATTTGTGTCTAATGCTATAAATTTTGAGCCATCATAAGTTAATTTAACAAAATTGATAGCACCTGCAAGTAATCTTTGTTCTGGATTAGACCAAGTAATTCCATCTGTTGATTCAGAAATATAACCATAACTGTCTAATGCTATAAATTTTGAACCATTATACGATATAGATGTTGAAAGATTGCTTGGGGATACGGTAATTAGTTGAGATGCACTAGACCAATTTATACCATCGTTTGAACTAGACACATTACCATTATAACTTACAGCGACAAATTCTGAACCTGTATAAACTAAATCACGCCATCCATTAGCACCTAAATTAGCATCTTGAACAGGAGTAGTCCAACTAATACCATCATTAGACGTTGATATATAACCGCTAGACCCTAATAATACAAACTTTGTTCCATCCCAAACAACCGCCTGCCACGCACGTGCGCCTAATCCAGCATTTTCAGCATCAGACCAATGGATGCCATCAGATGATGTTGAGATATACCCCCTGTTACTTATAGCGACAAATATAGAACCATTATATCCCAACACAGAAAATACATCAGGTGATACTGGTAACGTTGGCAAAACATTATTATAATGCGCCCAAGAAGCATTTTGTATTATTCCTATTACAAAATCTTTTTCGTTATCATTGGCTAACATAATACTTTTACCAGTATAGCCACTTAAATCAACGTTGGAATCAATGTGTGTTTCGTTTGCTATTTTTGTTTCTGCCACAAAACTTTCATCGTAAGTTTGGTAACAATCTAATGCGATATTATTCTCTAAATTATCATAAGTAGCCCACTTTTTTTCTTCACTTGTTAATCTTGGGGTGCTTGTATCAATATAACTACCACAATCTAACTTTTCTTCCAAATACCAGTTTCCATCTCTAAACACAACCATTAACAGTTTATAATCTCTGCCTACTTTAATTGGAACTATATCATATACAGTGCCATTGAAATCCATTGGGAAAAAGCCTTGATATGCACCTTTTTCATACAGTAATGCAAACATTTTACCCGATTCGGTCAATCCATAAACCAATTTAGATTCGTTATTTACATAGTGTAATTCTGTGATTTTTTCTTGTGTTATATCTTTTGCATAGATAGCCAAATCGCTAACTTGGAAACGATTAACCAATAAATCAAAGTCCACACCGTATAACTTTGTGCCATCACTAGATGAATACAACATAATATCATCTTTGAAAGCAGGCGTTGCATCGCCCGCAGGCATACGGTTCTTTAACTTAAATTCAATATTTTCATTTGTAGCCAATAAACCTGTTGAACCGCCGTCAATATTACTGATACCGTCATTAGAGAAACAATACATTACAGATTGACCGCCTGTAAGATTTCTAATTCTGGTTGATAATTGATTACAACGTAAATCTAAACTATCATCTTTTTGCACAGGTGAACTTGGTGTAAACGTGTCATAATCGTCAAATTTACTTGCTATAACTGTTGTTGGGAAGTTTTCAAATCCACCGAACCACAATCTATTTTGGAATAAAGACACCGCAGCAGGATAACCTTTTGAACTCCATAATGTATTTGTATTTGTTGGTGTGAAACTGCCCCAAGTCAATTCCCCTGTATTATTTGATAATTTATACGGTATTACGCCTTCACAAGCAATAAACATAGTGTTTTTATTTGTGAAAACATCTTGTGTATACTTGACTTTCTTTAATTGTTCTTCTACATAAGGACTTGTTTGTTGAAAATCTGTAACTGTAGCAGGATTTACAAAGGAAACGTTTTGAACAACAACGTGGTCATCTTTATTAAGACTACCTGTTGAAAAAAACACTCTCCAATATTGATGTGCGCCTGAATAGTTCATTTGTGTTGCAGTTCCGCTATTCTGTGTAAAGCAAGTATAACCTATACCAGAGATATCTACACAACCACTTGGAATTTTTTCATCAATAACATAATCTGTTTGAACACCAGTCCAGTTTGTGCCATCATCAGAGTATTGAATAACTGGATTTGACCAATTGTGATACTGATAATACAAACCACTCATAGTCCAGAATTTTAATTTAATACTACGCATACATACTGGGATTGAAGAATTATAGAAAGTTATGCTTTGTGGCGCACTTTTGGCAGGATAACCTTCATTAAACCCAGTCCTATTCATTAAATACCCTGGGTAACTATTACCAAACAACGAACTAGATACTGTCCAATCACCATTGGTAATACTCAATGCTCCACTAGTTCCATTACCCCAAGTATTACCAGCAGGAAAGGCAACCGCAGATTGTGGTGTAAGTGATTGTAATATTTGTAATTCGCCATCAACATATTTATAACCAGTTACGTGTTCGTCATCTATCGCTAATACAACATCGTTTTCATCGTTCATACGAAAAGGAACTAAAACTGTTGCTTTTGGCAAAGTTAGCAAATGTTTTGTCCCCAATCTCTTTCTTAATTCGCCCCTATCACTAGATACAACATTTTTAGCATAGGACAACCCAGTAGCAACAATTCCGCCACCAGATACAGATTCTTGATTCTGGGCGGTTCTATCATACTGTCCATTTACAAAACTTTTCTGTGATAATTTATGTAACGGCATTTTAGTATCTCCAAGGGAAGTTAAATACTCTCTTTGTTAATGCGTGATGTTTCTTTTTAATCTTTGTATCTCGTGCATTAAGTGCATTAAATTCTGCTAACTGTAAAGCAAACTCATTATCACACACTTGTTTTGCACCAGAATCTTTTGTTAGATATGTGACGGTTTTTTTAGCCAATGCAGCCGCCATAAGTTCGTCAAACTCATCAGTCCAAGTTAAAGTATCTACAACGTCTCTAACATAGTTTATAGTGATAAATCTGCCTGTGCTGGCTAAAACATCTATTCTATTACCATATTCTGTAAATTCTGTGTGTCCATCTACTTTTTGAACATACAGACAATCTTGTGGTTTTAAGAATTGCACATCAGAGTTAGGGTCAGATGGGTCAACTGGTGTTGCTAATATCGTATAATGTTCCACACAAGCAAATCTAGGTCTAACTCTTTTAATCATTTTCCGCCTAGTTTGATTATAGAAAGCGTGAAAAACCTTATCGGATTGCGAAGTAGGATTTGAATCTATGTTCGTGCAATCTGTCCGTAATCCCATAATTCTTAAAGCATCATTACATAATTCTACTGGCGTTTTCATTTTCCTTACCCTTTAAGTTCTGGGGAACTGGCAACCCCGTCAGTCCCCCAAACCGTTTTCGATATTAAGATTCGATAGTTGTGCTTAAAATCTGGACACGTGCGCCTTCTGTACGGCAAGCACCTGCTTCGATTTTGAAACGCAACATTTGAGAGTTCAAATACGTTTCCATTGTTGGGAAGTGTTCGACTTCTTTAATATCAATCTTTGCGACCAACGCACCCGGTGCAACGACCAAGCAGGTACGAACGCCAGTGCTTTCAGTCAAGATTGGGTTAGAAACAGTGTGGTCTGCATCAGAACCCGGTACAACGAATACATTGTAAGAATCAAACAATTTTTGGCATTTCACTTTGTTCGAATCAGAATATGTTGTGTACAAACGATTGAACAATTTATCCAACGCCAAGAACGCTTTTTCTTCCGAACCTGTGACAAACACAGCAGAGTTTTGCCATTCTTCATCGTCAACCAAGCCAGAGTTTTGGAAGTTTTGTGCGATTTTACGCAACAAGGCTTCTGTAATACCACCGGTAGCATCGATAGTCACACCACCATCAGCAGCGAACGCAACTGTCGTTTTGGTTTGTTCAGGCGCACCACTTGAAATAGAAGCAGTAGCAGCAACTGCACAAACACGGTCAATTTGACGGTTACCAGCAGCCACAGCGTTCAACATCAAAGAAGATGTTGGGTCAGCGATTGCTTTTTGAACATCGATTTCTTTGTCCATCAACAATTCAGCATAGTACCAAGTTGTGTACCATTGGCGGTTGTCAGTTGTCCAAGCAGTTTTTGTACCTGCACCGGATGTAGCATTTTTAGATGCAATAGCGGTCATTTCAAATGGTTTGATACGACCCAAGTTGTGAATAGCACCATCAGCACTGTCATATTCAATAACACCTGCTTTTTGGAATTTAGATTGTTTTTGTTGTGCTGTTTTGAAGTAAGTATTGCGGAAAACTTCTAACAACACTGGTTCTGTCGATAACATAATTTTTCTCCTATAAGTTATCTGTTCTTGTTCTTTTTAGTTCTTCGCAAGTCAGGTTTTTCCGATAAAAAACTTTTGCTGGTTTTTTTATTTATAGAAGAAAAGCGTTAAAAACTTCTGTTGTTGATAGAAGTTTCTTGTCGCCAAGAGTCCGCTTCTGATTTACTTAAATAATAACATAGTCTAAAATAAAAAACAAGGGCTTTTTACACCCTTGTTCCCACACAAACAACAAAGGATTCTATTTCAACACCAATTTAGGCAGTTTTTTATAATCTACTGTTGATTCTATGATGCTGATAAACTCTTTTTTAGCAAATTCATCGTGCAAAGATTCATCTGTTTTAATCTTATAGTTCATATAAAATTTCTTTTGCAGAGAACGCAACGATGGATTTGTATAGTGGCAACCAGATAAACCATAGTAATCTTGTGCCAAAATCAACTGTTCTTTTGACAGAGAGAACACATCTTTACCGATAAAGTCCAGTGTAATCTCTGTTTCGTCAATTTCATCGATAGCACGAGTTAATACACCGTCATACAATTTACCCTGTTTTACCAATTCCATTTCCACAAAGTTTTGAATATGGTATTGCATTTCGTTTTCTGGGCATTGTGGGATAGTAACCGTAACATTGTAAGATTCCATTGTATCACTCTTACGAACACTACCTGATACAGCAATTTTATATGCAGCAATCTTACCGTTTTTTGCTTTTGCTACTGGTTCTGATTTTTTATGTAATTCAGCATCTACACGAGCAGAATAATCATCTGCTGGCACAGATACATTTTCACGTTCTACAACACCGTGAATTTCTGGTTTATCTGATAAACCGAATTGTTCTTTTGCATTTGACATAGTTTTACTCCTTGTTCCAAGATTCTACTGTTTTGTTATATCTTTCTGTGGCTTTTTCTTGTAATGTTGCACACATATCAACCGCACCCTGTGGGCTTGCTAACTTTTCTGCCGTCTTTTGTGCAAATTCAAGTGCTTTCTGTGCGATTTGGCGTTTTATTTCCAATGTATCTTGAATCACTGGCAACGCATCCATAACAGATTGTTTATCCCACTCTGCCATTTTATGTTCGCTATCTTTATAATATTCTGCTACTTGCTTATCTATTTCAACCAGCGCAGGCACAATATTATCGTCTTGGAACATATAGTAATCGCCAACTTCTTCACGCTTTACGGCCCAAGTAAATTTCATACCTTTCATATCTGGACATTGTGTTTCAGTAGCAATACGAGTTTGACACAGATACACAGCCTGATTTGATATAGTCAATTTGGCAGCGAAAGCCTTATTTTCCATAACGAACCCGACAATCTGCCCATCCATTACATATTTTTTGTTCTCATCCTGTTTGAACAGGTCTGCTTCTGTTAAAAATTTAGTCATTATTTCCACCCATATTTCTTAAAGATTGCATCTTTTAATTCTTGTTTGTTAGGCACATTACCGATAGCCATAAGTTCGTCTTGCATCTTGCTTAAAACATCCTTATCCATAGTGCCATCTTGTCTGTATAATGTATTTCCACCTGTATTTGCGTTTGTTGCTGGTGGCGTTGGTGTTTCTTTTACCGCAAACAAATCTGCAATATCGCCAAATACAGAATACATATTTACAAGTTGTTCGTTCTTGGTCGCATTTAGTTTATCTAACGCTTCCTGTGGCAATTTAGACAGCATAACATCGATTTTATTTAATCTATCTTCCTTGCCTTTGAACGCTTCTGCTTTCATTTGGTTAAAAGCATTTTCATCAAGGTCTTTTTCCTTTAATGCTTCTATAAAATCTAATATAGGTTTAGTTTGTTGTTTGACAAGTCCTGCACCTTTGGCAACTTTAACAAACTCTTCATCCATACCAGACCAATCCTGCTTATCTGCAACCGCCTTTGTTTTATCAAAGAACGAGTTCCAGACATCATCACTATCATTTTCTGTTGGCATAGCACGTTCGCTTTTCAGTTTGCCGATGAACGATTCGTCATCTACAATCTTTTTGCACAAATCTTCAACGGATTTGCACCCTTGCACCGCCTGCACATCTTTATAGGATTCGGGCAATACAAAATCATTGTTATCTTCCATTTCTTTTCCTTTATTTTACATTTCTTGTTTCGTCAATCAGTTGTGCCAAGTTTTCAGCACTTAATTCTCTTAAAAACAATTCACGCACCAATTCTCTTTGGGCTTGAATAACTAATCTGTCATCGTCTTTATACTTAAATACAGAATCCCAGTATTTAACATACCCAAGCATATTTTTAATCACTATACGACCATAATCTGTTGTAAATAGACTATTAACCGCATTATGATACTGTTGGCGTTTCTGTTCCAGTTTTTTCTGTTCTTCTGGGGTTAGTTTTTTAGGTTGTAGTTTTTCTAATATCTCTTTAAGAGATGTTGGGGTTGCTTTATCCATATTTTACACCATTGGTTGAACTAGGTTTTGAGCCTGTGCGTTATTACGATTGGCTTGACTTTGCAAATTGGCAATCTGGGCTTGTTGTGCCTGTGCCATTTGTATCTGTCTTGCCGCCTTTTTCTGTTCGTGTTCTGTCTTTGTAGGCAGAGCATTTTTCAGGACAGAATCTTTAACGATAGCCAATACAGAATCATACAAATCAATATCAGGTGCGATAGATTGGTCTATCTGTGCAGCCATCATAACTGTATTAAGGGTATTTACAAAATCTCTCTGTGCTGAACTATTCATAATGTTTGTGATAGAGTTGTTATACTTTACCATATACCATTTTTCACCGTTTCGTAATGCTTTCTTTACATATTCAGGTGCATTTTCAAAATCAAAGAACCCTAATCTACGAGTGCAGATACCGATAATTCTTTCATAGAATCCTGCTAACTGTGCCAAGTGGCGAGATAATACACCTGACAACACTTCTGATTGCAGAGCCAAACGATTTACAAACTCTGTTGCTGTCATAGCATTTGTTTGAACGATTGGCAAAATAATATCTAACTTAAACGCCTTTGCCAATTCATCACGCAAGAAAGTCAGCAATACATCGCATAACTTACTTGGGTCGCCAATATCTTGGATTGGAACGATTGGATTTGCGGCACTTGCAAAAGTAGAATCTAATGCCACAACCGCACCAGCATCTGTATCCAACTCTGTATCGTTTGCCAGCGCATTATCATAGACACCGATTGCTGGGTCTGCCATTTTAGACAGAGATTTATATGCCAGATAGATAATACCGTTAATTGCCGCTACTGTGTTAATAAAGTTAGACACATCAGAACGACCATAAACTTCGCCACGAATACGAGCATAACGAGATACTGCCAAAGGATTTTCAAAGAACTCATTTTCAGCAAATATCTGTTCGTCATCTTCAAAGAACCAAACCGCCTTAAACTTTGCTCTCGCTTTACCTAATTTAGCCTTTGGGTTGTAATCTGGGTTTTTATGAATTACACAATACATCATATGTTGTGTATCCCAATCGCCAGATTCATATTCACTACGGACATCTTGTGGCAACTTACCATACAAATCATCACTAAAATAATCTACGATAACTTGTGGATACCAGTTAAACGCCAAGATAGCATATTCAGGTTGAGAATTAGAACCATCTTGAATTGCCATAGAATCAACGCCAAATTCTTGAACTACAAATGGGCATTCGTCATCGTCTTGCTCTGTCACAAAGAAAGCAGCCGTGCCAAACGTATCCCAATCACGATAAAATACTGGTTTTACTTCCAAAAAGCCCGATTTGTTGTTATACAACGCATCAACTAACTTTTGAGATTGTTTCAAAAACCAGTCATAATCGTTTTGTGTTGGGTTATTTTTAGCCAAAGGAACGATTTCAAATGGATTCTGTGTTGGAAATACTAGGGATGCGTAATAATCACAAACTGTTTCAACTGCACGCTTGCAACTTGGGTCATAAGCATTGTGGTCTAATGTATCAGATTCAAGATAAGTTAATTGACCTAACTTACCATAGGATTCTGTGCGACCTAATACTGATGAAATCAACGACCACAGCCCTGTATATTTATCTCTTGTTGTTTCTAAATTCTGTTTTAGAGAACGGTAGAACTTTATATCCCTAGCCATTTTGGTTTGTCCTTTCTAACAATTTTCTTTTTCACACTATTAACATTATCAAAATATTGTCTTGATTTCAAGCCAAAACTTAACCCATAAACAGCCATCGCAACCGAATCGGAATAGTCAGGGGAACGACCTAAAATGCGTTTAATCTGCTCTTTCTTGGCTAATTGTATCTTTCCTGTTTTGTTTTCTTGGTTTATGATAATCTGCGCACGCATATCTTCAATACATCTAGAAATGGATTGTGGACTGCCTAACAAATGCAACCTGCCCTGTCTAGCATATTCTTCCAATTTACCATAAGCGGCAGACCTACGATTGAAATACACGCCTTGTTCGCCCGATGTGCCGTGGAACTCTATCAGGTTAGGATGCTTGCCACGAACCTGCAACACCGCCAAACCCTGTCCATCAGCATCCCACACTTCCCAATTTGGCTTAAAACTACCTAATTCTTGCATAACTCGACCAACAAGGGACTGTGTATCTAAATGCAAACCTTCGCCCACAAGCACGTAAATATGGTCGTCAGAACCCATAATTGCTTTACTAATAACAGAACAATCCCCACCACCGATAGCAACGTCAATACCCATAGATGAATTTATACGATCAAACGATTCGTTGCGTTCATCTCTCATAGATTCTAACTCTACCGGACTAAACATACGCACATACTCGTCATCATCGTCATACATAATTGTTGCACGCCACAGAGCAGGGTTTTCTTCTTTCAACGCATCCCAAGATTCACGTGCAATATCATCCAGATACGGATTTTCCCAGTAATCTATACGAATATACTCATACAAACCCTTTCTGCCATACGCTTGTGCAAAATCTAAAATATACTGCGGAAAGTGGTTAGAAGCCAAGATAATAATACCACCTTTACGCAAATAAGTGTTAAGAGTATCCATAGCGGCTTTCTCGCCCCAGTTTTCAACTTCGTCTATGAATATCAACTTACCACCCCTTTCGCCACCTTTCAAAGCGGTTTTACGACTTGGATGGAATCCTTGGTAGATAATATGCTGACCTGTGCCTAAAATATGTTCGTATTTGTTTATTTCACTAACATTATCGCCACCGACAGTAAGGTTTAACTCTGTAATAGAATCAGACAGTTTCTTTTCTACAATCAAACCTTCGATTGCTTCATCTGCATAACCCCACATAAGTAACTGATGGACACACTGCACACAACCATACGATTTGCCAGAGTTATGATGCAAAACGCCATTTGCGATATAAGTATGAAAATATGGCACAAATATATCGTAGTATTTACGTTTGCCTATTTTTTTTATTGACTTTACACGGGACACGGGGGTATTATCAGTGTTAGCAACAAAGGTGTCTGAAAATGAATTATCGTCAAAGGCGAAAGACTGTAATCCAAGAATACTTAAAAGATTTTCATCCTGATTTATCCAAATCAACATATCCTGAATTCGTTTTAGAAATTGACCGGTTATATCGGGAAGGTTATACGACGATAGAGATTGGGGATATGCTCGGAAAAACTCGTCTAACAATTCAGAAAGTTTTGCGTAGATACAACTATCCACGATTGCAGAACATTGTTCCCCGTGTTCGTGAAGAACAGCCGATGTGGAAGGGTGGTCGCCACGTTGATAAGCACGGACACATTTACGTAAAAGCCCCGAAAGGTCATCCATACGCAACAAAGCATCACGGTTGGATATTTGAGCATCGGTTAGTGATGGAACAATACCTAGGTAGGTATCTACTCCCAAATGAAGTGGTTCACCACCGTGATAACAATCCAGCCAATAACCATATAGATAACCTAGAATTGTTCCAATCAAACGGTGAGCATCTGGCAAAGACTCTTCGTGGCAAGTGTCCAAAATGGTCTGATTCTGGTCTGGAAAAATTGCGACTTCTTTGGACTGCAAGGAGGAAACACTAACAAAACCATCTGTTGATAAAGAATAATGATTGTCTGTTGCAAGAAAACTATTGCCGTTTTCTAAACATACTTCATACAAATCCTTTGGTTCATACTCAACAGACGGGCCAGCATAAGCCCAAATAAACCTTTTACCATCCCAAGATTTAATTAAACCACCCTTAAAATCTTTTATTTTAACTTTACCATTTATAGTTTCTAATAAACTATCGCCATCTATACAACCCCTACTACCTTCTGCAAGAATTAAACCAGAACCATTATCATAGCATTTGATAAGTGCTTTCTTTAATTTATCGTTCATTGTAGAGCAATATTCAACGAAGTTTATGATTCTAGGCATTTTTTTCTTGAGCATCATCAACAGCATAAGGAACTGTCCGTAAATCCTTTACTGTTACTATCTTTTCTGGTTCGTTACCACTGGACTTCATAACAAATTCAGCGGCTTTGGTCTGTCCACGCATCGCCTGTTTCATTTGTGCGATACACACAGATTCAAGATTGGTTCTTTCTGGGTGATCTGGGTCATACTCTGCAAGCAGGATACGCATCATCTCTTGCATAGTTTTTGCTTCTCTCTTTGCTTTATGTAATGCTTCTGCGCCCTTTCTGCATAATTCTATATGGTCAGGTCTTTCATTAAAGTTAGGTGCTTTACGCAGATTTGCTAAACTATTGGGGTTGCGTTCTGACATAATAATCCTTTCCTTTGTTCTATATTTTTATTATAACGCAGAAAAATTATAATTCAAGTGCCGATTTTCTATTAGAAATCAATTAGAAAAAAATAAAAATATTTTCATAAAAAATTAAAAAACCGCAGAAATCAGGGAAAAATAATTTTAATTTTCTACTTGACATTTGATATAAAAAGACCTATAATGTGTAATGTCAAGACAGGGGCATCTCCTACATTCTCTCTCGAACTCCCTGTCTTGATACTAAACGCAGAAAACAAAAAGGATATAAAATGGAAGTGGCTTATGATTCAAACTTACATAAATTTATTGTGGTATGGACACCAAACATTCATAGAAATCGTGAAAAATGGAACAAACCAGTAAATAATCACACTTATGATACTTGGGAAGATGCAAATAATTACATCGACAGAATTGAAAGTATGGGCTATTAAACAAACAAAGGAGCAAAAAATGACACCAGATACAATGAAAATTCAACAATTAAAAACACAAATTGCTATGTTGCGTATTGAAAACAATGAATCAAAAAAAGACAATAAATTATTAAAACAAGTCATTGTTATCTTAACAGCAGGGTTGATAGGTATAGTCGCTATCGCTATGACTTGTGATAAAAATTATAATCTTGGTAAAGCAGTGTTAGAAAATGGAATTTGTGTTGAACGCCCACTTGGATACGAGTGCGAAACACCAGATAACTTTGTGTTTATTGAAAAATAAGGATTAAAAATGACAGATTTAGCAATTTTATACTGGTATTGGTTAAATATACCTGCAAACGATAGATAAGGGCTTAAAATGATTAAAAGACCAAGTAAAAACATATCTTTGTATATAAATTATCCCACAGAAGAACGATTAAAACAACTTCGTGAAAGGGTTTCTGGATGGAATTTTATAGACAAGATGAAAGAAAAGCGGTTAGCGAAGATAGCAACTAGTAAGGAAATAGTTGATTATCTTATGGGCGATGCTGAAACGATTGCAACGGTTGATAGCAGACAAAAAGAGATTGACCGTAGAAAGAATAAACAAGACGACCCACGAACACCTGCTATGAAAAAATTAGCGGACTTGGTGGCAAGAGAACAACACAAACAACAAGATGCAGAATTAGTAAAAGCAGCAACAAAATATACTCTGCCAACATTTGTGCAAGATGTGTTAGATGGTGGTGCGTATCCTGAACAGTATGAGTGTTCGATAGAAGAACAGAAAATACTGTATAATCAAAGGTTTTTAGAGTTATTTCAACAATACAGAACAGCAAAATCACAAACAACAGCAGATATAGTTTTAAGTCAAATTGTTAGTTTAGTCAAGGAGTTAGACCAATGAACGAAATACCGGCATCAACCTTGCGTAAAACTTGGAACATCTATACAGCGATGTATCGTATAGAAAAGAAAGTTGTATCTACTGCGTGGGGGATTTTTGGGGGTAATTATGGTAAGTTATACCCAGAACATATACAAACAGTTTATAGATTGCTCTACAAAGAGTTTTCTAGTCGCCACCCTAGGTGCAAGTGGGCAAAAGAATTAAAAGTGCCTGCGGAGTTAAAAAACTGCTCTAAAATACGATATATTATGTTGCACGATACAAAGTATATCAAAGAACTAGACAAGATACTTGATGATATATTTTTTAAGTATTCTGTTGAAAATTAAACTTGAAAAGGAAAAACAGTTATGATATAATAACTAATACAAACAGATGGTAGCAGCATCAAACAGATTCGGGAAACCGAGATAAACCTAGAAATACTGCTACTGTTTCTAGGTTATTTTTTTAAGGAAAGGAAAGAAAATGGAAAGAAAACGAGAATTTTACCCTATGATAACAAACACTATGAGCAACGCATTACAGTTGGTTAATCCACTGGATATGTGGGATATAGTAGGTGTTATTTGCACATACCCTAACCATAAATTAAATAGCGATTTAGCAACAAACCCCATAATAGATATTATTTTAGGGGAATTAGACCGCCAATATGCACGCTGGCAAAGGGGGAACAAATGAACTGGACAAAAATTCCCACAAACCTGCTTATAGATAGAACCCCAGATAACGAGATGATAGCGATAGTTAAATATCAGTTGTTGTGGGCTGAATTAGAATACCAACCAACAGACGAAACAGCATTAAGATATATGACTAGCAAACAATTAGCATTAGTTAAACACTGGTTAAACACCATTAAAACACAAGTGGCGGCTGATATAAAATCTGCAAATACAAATAGAATTAAAAGAAAATTAAATTATACTAAAAACAAAGAGTTAAAAGAAATTGTAACCGATACACTACCCAATACAGTAACCGACACAGTAACCGATAGTGTATCACATAAAGATAAGATAAGATTAGATAAGATAAGATTAGATAAAGATATAGATAAAGATATAGAATATAATTTTAATATATTTTGGAATAATTATATACCAGTAAGAATAACAGATGGTCGTATTGTAAATAAAGGTTCAAGGAAAGACGCATTTGCAAAATATACTAGGATTATAAAATCGGGTGAAAAACCAGAAAACATATTGCAAGGATTAGTCGCATACCTAAAAAACTGTCAGCAAAACAACATTATGACCTGTGGTGCAACCGTTTTCTTAAATCAAGAACGGTGGAAAAACGAATATAACACCCCAACGATTATTGCGCAACCGCATCGGCAACCAACACAAAAAGAATTAAAAGATTTTGAATACGAGCAGAAAAAGGCGGCATTATTAGCCGAAATAGAAAAAAGGACAACAAAATGAATACAGATGCAACAAAATATGTTTTGATGTTGTTAGAAAAATTCGGTGCTTTGTGCCAATTACCAAAGCCAGAAATCGAGTATGCAACACTAACACAGGAATATTTAAGCAATAACAAATGGACTACACGAGATTTGAAACAATGTTTAGGTTGGTTATTTACAGACCAAGAATATCAAGACAATGTAGCAAAATTTAATAAATATCCACGAATAGTCGATTTTATGCGTGCAAAAAAAGCAATCGATGATAAGATTATAACATATTGTGTAGAAAACAAAGTTTCGCCAGAGCAAGCCCGAATCGAAACAAGTCAAGGGATTATAAACAATCTGGCGAGTCAATTATCGATAGGAAACGATGATATACCGTATTAAAGGGGGACACTATGAGATTTGAATTAAAAAAACTAAAACAACCGATAGATTTAGGTTTTATAGAAATAACAAAGAGTTATACAGAAACAAAAACAAAGGAGAAAAGAAAATGCAAATAGATTGGAAATGGTTTTTAATAGGGTTGGTTCTTGGTTTATTACTGGGTTGCCAGCCAACAACAGAATACCAGAATTATTACATCTGGGAACAAATAGGGGGTTAAAATGACAAAGAAACCAACTTTACAAAGTTTATCAAAACGGATTGATAAATTAGAACAGTCAATTCAAGGACTTGTTCAAAACTTAATTAAAGATGGCGGGTATATTCAAGATCTGCAAGACCAGATGAACGAAATGGAACAAAAGTTTAAAATAAACTGCTCGCAGGTTGTAAATAATGACGAAACTGGTTTAAAAAACGATATTTCAAACGCAGATTATGTCACAATAACCGCCGATGATGTCGTGGTTGGTGGTGAATCTGTGCGTGAATACAACGGCGAAAAAATTTTTAATTATTATCACTTGCCTGCATATTTCAAAGAAATTCGTGATACAATGCAAGAAAAAGGAATAAAATTGCTGGAAATCCATTGTTTGCAATCGTCAACAAACGGTGAATATGCAAAAACAGGCAATCCTGTGGCGGATAAAGACGGTTGTAATGCGTGGTGTTGTGTTGTATGGGAAGACAATCACGGAAACAAAACAACTGGACCTTGGGTCTTCAGCTACACGTTCAGTTCGGCCGCCGATTGTGCGTACAGCTGTGCGCTCGACTGCGCGCGCAGCGTCCGCGGCCTCTCCGCCTTTCGCGCGGCGGTGTTTGGGGACGCAGATTGATAAGCGGTATGCGTAAAGCGAAAAAACAAAGGACAAATAAAATGAAATTGTGGTGTTGTGGTTGTAATGATTATGTGGAAGCGGAATTATGTGGTGGCGACATCATATACCCGCACCGTCCAGACCTATATAAATTAAAGTTTTATCGGTGTCCGCATTGTAAAAACTATGTTGGCACGCATAAAAAATGGGGTATGGGAACGGACGGCAGAAAACATAATATTCGTGCGTTCGGTTGTATTCCAACGCCCGAACTTCAATTCGCACGTCACAAGATACACGAAATACTTGACCCATTGTGGCAGGGCAACAAGCGGTCTGGAACACGAAAAAGAATATACAAGCGTTTATCAGACGAGTTGGGTTATGAATACCACACAGGCAACACAAGAACAATAGACGAGTGCCGAACCGTATATCGTCTAATACTAAAAATAGCAAAAGGAGATAACAATGAGTGATACAGAGGTTCGTATGATGCGTTATACAATAGAACAATTATCAACAGAATTACGGGCAACAAGACAGTATGTGAGTGATATAGAATCAAAATTGGACCGCACACGCAAGGCATTGGAAATCGCTGTTGATGCGTTGAATAAGATAAATATGCGTTGTCAAAACACAGTTCGTAATCATCTAGAACGCGCTACTATTCGGGGCGAGTTATGCGATATAAGTTTTTACGCTAGAAAAGCCATTGACGATATAGATAATTTAGAACAAATAACAGCACTAGAACAAAAGGATTAAACGATGTTAGTGGAAAATAGTATAGTTGTGGCAAACTTTATAAAAGGATTGTTTGTTCCATTGGGTGTTTTAACCGTATGTGCAGTAATAATCGGGCTTATATTACTTATGTATGCTTATGCCGAAGAACGACCGAAAATATTATACTGGGAAATTCCAATAGGGATTTTCTTGTTTTTTGCAGTTTGGTTTTTTTCAACATTTACACTGAGATAACAGAACAAAAGGATGTAAAATGAACGACAGATTTAAGTTGTTAGACAAATACTATGAAACCGAAGTTGTCAAAAATTCAAAAAACGGCAATTGGAAAGGTGGAACTTATATTTGTGGTGGTTATGTTAAAGTTAAAGTAAAATCGCATCCTATGGCGGACAAAAGAAATTTGGGAGTGCATAAATAGATATGAACAAGCACTGGATATCGCAAATGCAGTTATTATAAATAACGCAAACGAAAAAATAGAATTAAACCAAAACCCGAAGGAAAGGAAAGATGATAACGCAGGTAAGCGAGCCAAAATGGGATAAATCACTCAGAGAGTGGGAAATTATCTACACCGTAAAAGATGCCACCATCGGCGAATATAAACAGCGTGTGTGGGCAGAAACTCTTGTTGCAGCAGAAAGAGTAATAAAGCTAATAAAGGAACATATACGATGAAACAACAAGTATTAGATTTTGATAAACCGATTTTGGAAATTTTGCGACCAATTCCACAAACCGAATCGAAAAAAATTAAAAATAAATTAAAAAACCGCAGAAATACGCCAATTTATTTTCTTGACTTCTAATTGAAAATATGTCAAAATGACTATGCAGAAACAACAAAAAGGATTAAAAATGCAAATTTATAACTTTCCACAACATTACATAGATTGGGAATCTGTTGGCGGCTATGAAAAATTTATGGCTGATTACAAAGATTGCCCAGATTATACACAACGCAGAATTTTAATTGAATCTTTACCGCTGCAAACTAACCCAGATTGGTTAAAAGCAAGACAAGGACATATTACTTGTTCTACTATGAAAGATTTTTTAGGTATGGATAGAACAGGCAAAAAACCCGGAACAGCATATAAAAAACTTGTAAAACGTTTAGTTGCCGAAAATTATGGCTGGTCGGAAGCAGAACAAACTTGGAACGAAAAATCTAGCGTTAAAAGGGGCTTACTGTTTGAACGCAGGGCGATTGAATTATTCAAACAAGAAACTGGCATTGAATTAAAAACTGATATCGGTTTTATCAGCACAGAAATTGACGGTTTGGCTCTTGGTTATAGTCCAGATGCTTATGTTGTTGATGAAAATCACAATTTCACTTGTTTAGCAGAAATTAAAAGTTTTGAACTACCAAGAATCTTGGAAGAATTAGAATTATTACATACACCTGATGTATGTGAACAAATGCAGGGCGGTATGTTTATCGCAAATTGTCCTAAAATCTATAAAATCTTATACTGTGCTGAATTAGATAAAATCTTTTATTTGAAATATACTCGTGGGCAAGATTTTGCACGCAGGTTAATTGAAAGAATACCTGTTGCTCTTGATTATAAAAAAGAACTAGAACATAATTTAACATACACAGATTTAACAGATAAAATTATGGAATAAGTTTTATGGTGTGGCAAAGAATCCTTCACTCATTTCTCTCCTAGCCACACCACCAAGAATAAGGCAATAACAATGCTACGGACAAAACAATTCGGTAGTTCTTTACATAACATATCAAAGAAAAGACAAGCAGAAATGGCATCTGGTGCGTGGAAACCTAAACCAAGGAAACCACTACGCCAGATGTCTAAAAAAACTCGTCTGCGTGTAAAAAACTATCGTCAGGCTACATTTGAACAATGGGGTTATAAGTGTTTTCTTTGTGGCAGGGTTGATAAAACAGGAAAAACCCTAGATTGCCACCACATATTCGGGCGTGCAAATGGCGATACTGATATTGTGCCTTTGTGTAATCGGCATACAGGTTGTAAAGCACATAATCACAATGCACACGATGCCAGATTTTACGAATTACAGAAACAAATACTAACCAAAATGAAAGGAGAAACAACAAATGGAACAACTAATCATTAAATATTTACAATCGCACAGAAACGGATTAACCGTAAAAGAGTGTCAAGAACGATTCGGCACAACCGAATTAAGAAAAGTAATCAGCAACTTAAAAGACAAAGGATATGTATTTACTACCGTCTGGGAGTGGGGTATAAATAGATATGGTATAGAAACAAAATATAAAAGATACTGGTTGATATCAATACCAAAAAACAAGTAAAATTAAAAAAAGGAGAAAAAGAAAATGACACCAAGAAAATATGAATACACACCCGAAGAAATAGACGATATTATGGGCTGTTGGGAATTAACCCAAGCAACATCAGCAAGATTAAACACTAATTTCAAGTGTCCTTGTTGCACTGTCACTAGAATTTTGAAAGCAAAAGACAAGAAAAATCCAAACGATTGGAAACATACAGGTTGTGTCTGCACTTATAAATACCTTGATGTGACAGGTGGGTTGATTAGAAATCCATTTTAATCTATACTAGAAAGGAAAGGGGAATAAGATGAAAGAGAATTATGAAAAAGCATTATCTGTTGTGCTTGAATTTGAAGGTGGGTATGTTGATGACCCTGATGATTTAGGCGGTATTACTTGCTTTGGGATTACCCGTAAAAACCACCCAAATTTAGAGATGTGGGAAGTAATAGACCACTTAAAAAAGATTGGAATACACCCAAAATATATTGCAGGCAGAGCCAAAGAATACACACAAGTTATAAACTCTATCGGGGAAGTATATAAAAAACAATACTGGGATGCGTGTAAATGTGATAAATTACCATCAGGAATAGATATTTATGTGTTTGACGGTGCTGTAAATCACGGTGTAAAACAATCTAGTAAATTCTTACAGAAAGCAGTTAAAGCAACCCCAGACGGTGTGATAGGGAATCAAACCCTATCAGCCGTCAAGAAAGAAAACCCTGCGACAGTGAAAAGTAAAATTTTATCTCTACGCAGGGCTTTTTATGATGACCTGATTAAACGCCACCCAGAACAAGAAAAGTTCCGCAAAGGGTGGTATAACAGGTTAGATAAACTCGCTAAAATATAAAAGGGGATAAAATGTATTCAACAGCCAAAATCTTTTGTTGTTATCATCCAGACTTTAAGATAGACGAAGAATCAGAAAAAGGTTATTTGATACTGAATACAGGAAAGTGGGTAGTAGAGTGGGATGAACTTGATAAAAGAGATACAATGAAAATCTTTTTCAAAACATTATTCAGGCACACTCATAAAAGAAAAGAATTTTTAACACCAGAAGAAGCAGAAGAGTTTATGAATTTATTACACAGGCAACAAAAAGTATTTGACTAAAAAATGTATATATATTAGAATACTTATGTTTTCTGCGACTTATGATTTTGGTTCTCCTTATTCATAAGTTTAAGTAGCGGCTTAATCCTTTGTCGCTACTTTTTATTTTGCTATTTTTTTAAGAATAAATACCGCAACAACAATAAACAAACCCCAGAAAGCCGTTTGCCATTTTATTTTATCAGATTGTATTCTTGCTTGTTCTAATTCACAAGTGCTTAATTGAGAGTTAATACTGGAACGCAACGCATCCATATCTTTATCTATTTTCGCTTGTGGACACTCTTTTTTAATTGCCTGTTCAACTGCATCCACTTGATTTAATGCTACTTCTGTGGCTGATTGTGATGCTGTTTTAGCGCATCCTGCTAACAATAAAATTATAATAAAATATCTCATTATCTAACTTTCTGTTGAAATCTAGTTGCGTTTATACAATCATTTTCAAGAATTATCTTTAATACTTTTTCGTTTTCAGCAGTTCGGGTCACTATACCGGGGGTTTTAGGTTCAGCCATAAACCACATATCATTACCTGTCATAACCTGATAAATATCATACTGATAGTAGTTTTGGATTGCCCAAGTTTTCAAGTAATATTTTAATACTTTGTTTGACATCGGCTAGCCCTTTTGTTTTCCGTGTATTCGCAGTTCATTTAATTGTTTCCAAATAATATATTCTTCTGGTGTCAAAGCGCCCTTTTCCGCATTGCACTTTCCACAACTTAATACAAGATTATCTGGTTCGGTTTTCCCACCACGACTAGAAGGCACGATATGGTCACGAGTTGCTTCTGATAACGGGAAAATTTTAAGACAATAAGGGCAGGTGAAACTTACACTTGCCCCATATAACTTTTTCCACTTTTTCTTTTTCATTATTTCTTTTTCTTTTCTAATGCTTTTGCGATTGTTTCAGCATCTTGTTTTGTGAATACAACAGAAAACACATCTGCCCACTTTACGATTTTAGCCAAAATATTATCGTCTTTCTGGGTTGGTGTCAATTTGACGATTGCTGTGCAGAAAGCAACTAACATACCCCAAATTGCGAAGATTGTTTCCCAATGTTCAACTAACCAATTCATTTTTCTTCCTTTTGTTTTAATAACATATCTATTTTAGTGTTCAACTCAACAAGCAAATCGTGGTCTTTATCGAATCGTTCAATCTTGCGTTCCATATTTGCCACCTTGGTTTTAATAACACCGTAAGAAACAGATATAGAAATAATTGCCGTTAAAATTTCAGACCAATATGCTTCCATTTTCTTTCTTGTCATCCCTTCTACCTTTTATTCTATCATAAATACTTTTTTAAAATCAATACCTTTTCTATTTGTATTTCCATTGATAGCCACCTGCAGTTTTGTGTTTTCCTTTGCAACAATTACAAATTCCGCTTCGTGCGACACCTGTTTTTTCGTATGCTTCTTTTGCGGTTTGGTATTCGTTCAAAATTCTACCATTTAATGCAAGTTGAACTACCGGTTTTAATTTCCTTTCACCGTGATAATACGCATATATTAAATTATATGTATGGTCGCATTCTTCCAGATTTTCTAATCTGTTGTCTTGTTTGTTACTGTTTTTATGATTGATAATCTTACCTTTCCCCGAAAATCCAATAAACGTTTCATAAACCAGACGATGAATGTACTTTTTTTTACCTCGTCCCAAATGAACAAACAAATAATTATTTACTACGTTTTTGCTTGGGGATAATTTTCTAAACCTACCATCCCTCATTCGTGAATACACATCGCCTGTATCTGTAATGTAATAGTCAGGAAAATCTTTAATTTGAAATGCTTTGCTCATATTATACTCCTATAATATACTCATAAATTTTATGTGGCAACATAATGAGTTGTTATGCTTTCGGTAGCGAACCTAGCCACACAAACATATTACGAGTTTTTTATTCTGTTGTCTAGTATTTTCTTTCGTCTGCATCGCCTTTGATTGAATCATAGTAGCACGCTTTGGCTAAACTTTTATCCATTTTGGCAATATCCTTCATAACATCTGCCGCAAATTCCATTTGACTCTGTGTCAAATTTCCAGCATCTATCATTTTCTGGACTTTTTCCATTAAAACCATACCATGCCGATACAGATTCTCACGCAATGCCATTTTATCTTCATGTGCAATCATTGTTAATCTCCATTTGTTGTGGTAGTTTCGGTAACAGATGTATTTGCTATTGCAGAAGCGATAGCCGCTTCGTCATCGCACACATTTAACAATGTTATATGCGAGTTGCTCGCAACAGTAATGTATCTGCCCCTATAAAGAGTTCTTGTTCTTAATCTATCTGTTTTGATTGGATAACCCCATCTGTCAACAACAGGAATGTTTGTGCCGTTCACTGTAACTGTGTATGGAACAGGTGTTCCTGTAACAACTGTGTTTGGACAGATAGTTAAGACTAAACAGAATTTATCAAAATTACCAACATTATTTGGATTCGTAACCGTCATCAACCCAGCAGTACTTAACGCTGTTGTTTTGTGTAGGTTATTGCAGCAATTACAATTCATTTCAAATCTCCTTAAAGTTCAGGGTGGGCGAACCCACCCGATAAATTAGAATCCGCAACCGCAAGAATTGCAATTACAGAACGGGGACATACCCGATGTGTATGTTGTAGCCGTTGGATAACGGACAACCCCTGCTACTGCATTGTTCAATTCTAATTGGTTGATACGACCTTGTAATGCTTCAATCTTATTTTGTGCCAAAGCATCCAAGATTTTCTGTGTTTGACCGATTGTGACGGCGTTGATGTCATTTGTGTTTTTCAACGCAT
>Ga0265301_10001497_pt1 | contig 30146 bp, 22 predicted proteins | sample AusTroGonzalo_MG_2_FD_193488 | JGI IMG/M metagenome (GOLD analysis project Ga0265301, IMG submission 193488) | Bovine rumen microbial communities from tropical cattle in Woodstock, Queensland, Australia - Gonzalo_04 | ecosystem: Host-associated > Mammals > Digestive system > Stomach > Rumen ... | reverse complement strand
GTTGCTCATGGATTTCCCCGAAAAAACAAGTCTCTTGCTTGGCTAAAAAGTCTATAATGGCAACACGTGCTGGATTACCTAAAGCCTTGGCATATCGTGCCATACGAATCTGTTTTTCGGTGTATTCTTGTTTTTCCATGCCTAAATTTCATTGGTTTGACGCTGCAAAATTACTAATTATTTGGATTGTTCGTATTTTTACGAATATATTTTTCATTATGGCGGTGGGATGCTGGTTGGCGGCGAGGTGATTTTGCTTTCTTTTAGCAAACTCCTATGCTTGTTTGAATTGGATTATTCGTACTTTTGTGCAATCACAAGAGATAACCCACCATGGCAAGCACCCCAGCCCTCGTCCAAGACTTTTTCTTCATCGAAAAGCGAGTAGTAACGTCAAAAAACATGATAAGAAACGAAGTCAATATAAAAATATATTTTGTTACACCAAAAATAGGGAAGAAGTGTGTCGTTGATCACGAATCAGAAAAGAAGTAGATATCAGGATCTATTTTGTTACTTAAAGAATATGGTGTAAAAATCTGTAAAATAATGTAAATTAAAGCTAACCTAAAGTTGTACATAGCGCCCGTAACTAGTTGGTATTCAATGTTCTTCCTTTTCTTCCACGAGGACGAGTATTGATCTGATAATCAACTGATTATCAATAAATTAAAGAGGTCGTTAGGTTAACTAACGGCCTTTTTTGTGTTCAAATAAGTAAAAACGTGTTAGTAAGTGGGACAGATTGTTAAAATAAGAAATGATGATTTTGCTTTATCATAGATTGACCTTGCATTTTACACGTTTTATACTCGAATTACGCACGAATTACACTCTCTTTTCACACGCTTTCTTTGTATAAATAATAGATACTCAGTTTGTTGTGATTCGATAAGCTGTTTTTCCACACACGAATTATACTCGAATTACGCACGAAATTCTGCCTTTCCTTTCTCTGTGAGATACCATTTCCGGTTAATCAACAAAAGACAACCATCCTTTGCCAATTTTGCCAAAACTCTTCCTAAATAGTCGTTTTTGGCTTTAGTGGTTTTTCCTGCGGGAAGAGTCTGTTCCAACGCTTCGTATGCGTCGGCTCGTTTAAAACCCACTTCTCCGGCATTGTGAGCCAGTTGCAGGATTAACTTGCGCAGAGCATCGAATGCTAGTCCCTTGTTGCGGGTGTATTGGGGAATTTGACGAGTGAGTTTTGCCACACCCAATGAAATAGTGAAATGTCCGCTCCGTCCTTCTATGAGCTTGCGTTCTCTCAAATGTTCAACAGCTTCTTTGGTGATGGGGCGACCTTTCTGAACGGCATCGAGCCAGATGCACTCTCTAAGAGTTAATTTGTCACTGCTTTTAAGCAATGCGGTATATTTCTCGTCCAGCATCTTTCCGTATATTGTCACCCCAACTGTGCGATTCTCATTGTCGATGTCATAGTCTGGCATGGGGAAATAACGCTTGCGTTGTTCGGTGTAAATTTTCTTGATGCCTCTTCCGACGGTGTCAATCATGTTGAAATGAACCATGCCCTTACAAAGGCAGTCGTTTCGGTAGTGGAGTTGCGGGCCTTTATGTTCGAGAGCGTTCTCAATAGTTCCAGGGATGAATGAACCTCCATTGCCATAATACAGACGGTCGGGACTTTCCACAAAAACGATTCTTTCCTGTAGAGTATAGTCTTGGTGGGCTATGGCGTTGTGCAGGACCTCGCGGATGGTGTAGTCGTCATATTGCTTCATGGTGTCGGGAAATAGCGTCCCTCCAGGCAGTTCGCGCATGGTTTTGTTCCTGATTTTCGCCAACACTTTATCCACGGTAAGCAGGAATGGGATAGTGAAATGCTCGTAGTCCTCTACGATGTCTTCTTCATCTTGTAGGGTCCAGGTAATCTGTGCCACGGCTGGGTGTATCTGGTCGAGAGCCTTGGGCTTGCCAAGCAGTAATATGGCTGCACGTGTAATCTGACCGTCGCGCATCATGTTGCTGTTGCTCAAAAATTCTTCCATGCTCCAACTATCGACTTCTTCGCCGGAGATATTTGAACCATGTACTTTCTTGTACATTACCCTGGCAGTGGCAAGCGCAAGATCATCCAAATCGTTGATGGAAGCACTGGGGACCAGTTGTGCGGACCAATCGGGAATGGGAGCTTGGTTTCGTATTTCGTCTCGTTTTGTTTGATTCAGAGGTTTCAGGCTTTCACCATCGCGAGCCCAGGCAATGCCTTTCCAGTGCATCACTGTGTTGCGAGGTGATGCGGGTACTTTAAACATCAACACCCTTTTGCCCTCAACCATTATCGGTTCGATTTCTCGGAAAATCAGATTGTCGGTGGTGTGTTGCGACATGTCATGTTTTAGTTTGTTCAATGACTGTTCACTGTCCTTAAAGCTGGTCCCGACTATCTCATGCGTTTTGTTTTCCACGCCAAACACAATCCATGCAAATTCTCGTTCACGCAGGTTTGCCTCGTTGCTAAGGGCCGAAAAGTATTTTCCCAACTCGTCAATGTCGTAGTTATTATGAGCTGCTTTAAACTCAACGATTTCGTTTTCCGAGTGCTCAAGTAGCTGCTTTAGTATTCCATGGTATGTCATCATGTCGCCTTGGGTGTTTATTAGCTTGGTTTAATATGCCGGAAAGGTCGTGTTATTGGTTCTCATTAACCGTTTTGAAAAAATCAGTAGTTCTTTGGTTAAAACTAATCCATTCTTGCTTTATGTTGTAAAACTCACAGAGTTCTTTGTACAATTCATCTAACTTGGCTTTGTCTGTTATATCAGCGGCTTGTTTTACAACATTAAGAAAGCCTATTTCATTAAATGACAAGTTTGGGAATTTAAAGGGTATCACTCGTTTTCCCTCCAAAGACCATGCGGCTCCCATTTCATTCTGACAAACTTCGCTTTTCCTATAGTTTTCTGAAATGAAGCATAGAATGAAATCGCAGCATTTCATGTTTGCTATAATTTCATTTCTGAAATCATCTCCTGTTCGAATAGCAGTGTGGTCCAAAGTGCAGAATATGTCATTTGGTTTGAAGCCACATCCAAGCATTAGTATTTCTTTTACAAAAGCATTGACAATGGTTGAATCGTTAGATGAATGGCTGATAAAGATTTTTTTTACCCCGGTGCTTTGAGCGCTTGGCGTTTCAATGGCTATTAAGCAATCCAGAGTAGCGTCAATAGCACCTTGATGTAATAATCTGTTCGAATCATATTCATCCATGTGCTTTTTTAAGTCTGAATGGATGGTAGGGTATTTTTCTCTGATTGCTTCACATAGTTCTTCCAATGCCTTTTCAAACAAAGATATATTACCGGTTACAAGTCGAGAAATGCTGGTTGAATTAATGAACTTTGTTATCTTTATTTCGCTATCAGAGATATTTTTGCAATTTGTTGCTAAATTATAAATAGTATCTTTTTTCATTTTCGAATCCCCTCGTATTAGTGTTGCAAAGATACGAAGTTACTTTGAATGTGAGGTTTAACCTTTTCTTTATCTTTTAGTTTGCAATATTTGTTAGTTATAATGAGTATATCGGGCTGAAACTTGAATTTTATTAAAGTTTCTCCCAGTTTTTTCTGTTCTCCAAAAAACAGAAGGATTATTGGATTCGGTTTGTGGAATGCGGATGCCAAAGCTAAGGGCATGTCACCTTGGTAATCCCCACGGGCACGCGAACCATATAGCAACAGGTGCGCGTCCTGTTCCAAATGGAATCTTTGTTGATGGTAAAGGTGTGATTAGATTTCAAATACTTTTCCTGTGTCAAAAGAAAAGTGCTCTCCGAGCGAAACATAGCCCAGTTGGTTTGAAAGGCACCTCGTGTGGCCGATGATGCCGTCGATGTTACGGTGGGAATGACCGTAAATCCAATAATCTATCGGGCTGTTGGCAATAAAGTCGAATAACTCTACAGTGAAGGCCCCATTGATGGTGCTGCCTTTAAATACGGGATCTGTCAGCAACTCGGATGGAACATGATGGGTGGCAACGACGATGTGTTTGGCCTTGCTTTCTGAAACCGCCTTCTTTAGGAAGTTAAAGCAACGTTCATGCTCCTCGTTGAATCGGATGAAATCCAATCGCTTTCCGCTTGCCATGATGCGGTAGAAGTCGGAAACGGAGCGTTCTGTCATGTAAGCATTCTGAATTGGTATTTTCGACCATAAAGTTGTGGCTATCAGGTCTATTTCATCAGATAGAGGAACGACAGCGTTGTAGCGGCAATGTACATTTTGTCTAATTGCCAAATCCCAACCATCCGTCATTGTGTCGATGTCGAAGTACTTGTAAAACTCATGGTTCCCGGGAACTGCGATGACTTGTCGATAATTCTTTGATGCCCAGTCCCAGAACGGGTGTTTCGAATAATTGTCATCTCTGAGGTAGCCGACGTCTCCCGCTAACACCAACACATCGCCTGTCACTTGCAAAGGATGGGCTTTCAACCACGAGCTGTTGTCGTGGAATTCCAAATGTAAATCGGATGCATACTGTATTTTCATGGTTTCTTCTCTTTTACAAACGTTTCTTATCATGCTTCATAATAGTTTTATTGCCGATATTATATCCGACATTGTAACAGGTGTTCCTGACTCAATATGGACATAACGGAAATCATCCAACAGTCTTGAGCCGATATAGACATAGCGAATATTTCCGGTTAAGAGACTGATGTGTTGTGCGATAGTCTCTTTGATAGGAGAGGGATTCTCAATGTCTAGGTCGATGATGTCGGTAGCGGACTTATTAAGGCGTTCTAACTCTTTGGTCCCTATTAAACACCCTTTGTCAATGAATATGATTTTTCGTTCGTCACATTCGTTGCTGTCGGTGCGGATTCCTGCGGCGGCGCGGGCCATGCTAATTTGAGCCTCGATTTTGGATTTGACCTCTGCAAATGAAATGGGTCGGAAGTTGTTGTTGTCCACGCCCACGTCATACTGTAACGGGAATAGCATTTTCAATCTGGGATGGTCCAATCCCGTATGAGATAAGGGACCGCTATGGACATGACCAAAGAGCTGCCAGATATCACGGTAGGAGCCTCCGTAACAGAGGAATGGGTTGTGGTTTAGGACGATATGTTGTCCGCCAACACGAATGGTCATCTGTTGGGTGACAAGTTCAAAGCGGTTCATAAAACCCTGTCGTAGGTTTTTGATGTCGTGGTTTCCCAGAATGAGGTATTTACGGCCAGTGAGGGCGCAAATCATGTCATTCCAAAGACGCGATCCGCCATGGGCGAAATCACCCAAATGGAAGATAATGCCATCATCAGGCACGGTTTCCCTCCATCGACGGATGAGTTCGGCATTCATCTCCTCTACATCTCTGAAAGGCCGGCCGCAGAAACGGATAATGTTCTCATGTCCGAAGTGGGTGTCAGAGGTGAACCAGACTTGATCTGGGTCGAATTTGTAGATCTGTTTGGTCATTGTTGCTTGTTTTGAATGTTTGTCACCAGTAAGTACCAAGAAAAAGCCAAATGTTTCACTTTGAAATAATTTTTTCCCAAACATGAAACATTTCTACTTGAAATGCTACTTGTGGGGTGAAGTTAAACCCAAACAATGATCACTATGAATAGGATTACACAACCAATTATAAACAGTGTGCTTCATAGAACACTTGAGAACGACCGATGTGTTGATGACCAATCATTCGCTCTTTTGTTGGAAATACAGAAAACGCTTTCTGTTTTCGAGCCCATTGAGGACGACGAAGCGCGAAAAATATGGCTGGAGATTCCACGAGGTACAGCGGAAGAGTGGATGGCTTTTGATGAGGAACGCAGTGGATGCTACGATGACGAGGATGACGACCTAGCCAGTTATCAGGAGGCGCTGGACGAAGAATTCCCTCGTGAAACACAATGGCTGTTTCTGGTCACTTCAACCTATCGTGAAAATACCTTTCTGAAAATCTCGGACAGAGTCCATCGTTATGTCGTTTTTTCCAATAGGGCTATTGACGAGAATAAATGTCCGATGAATATGACATGGCTTTTTGAGCCGTTGCTTAAGTTGGTTAGGAATCGAGTGGCTCAAATTGTGAAAGATCCCGAAGCCTACAACCGATATATACAGGGAAACGTGCCTTATCGGCAACGTTCGGGTCGGATCAAAAGCAAGGAATTGAACAGGATCATTCCAGAAAGAAAGATGCAGGTCGAGAATCGAGAGCGATGCATTCAAGTCATGAGGGAATTGATAAAAAGAGAAAAAATATATGAATCAGTCAAAAGCAAAACCTCCATTGATTGGGATGGTTTAGGAGTCCCTGTTCCCTTCGAAACGATGTCTATCCGCAGATTTTGCAAATATTATCGTATTGCCGATACCCTATTCTGGTCAAAGTCCGATTATTTACGGGCAAAAAAGGCTGTCAATATTGAGGATGACGTTGAATATTACACTAATCACGGTCTTCACGATAAATTGGAAGGGTGTGATTTGGATAGTGAGAAGGAATTTGAACAGTTTGCACAGGATCATTACGGAGAACTGGGTCTTTCAAGAATGAACGTGGGCGCGACCAACTATTATGCTGGCGGCAAGTGGATTATTACTTTCGGCATCAGTTATTCGGCATACGCTGATGAAGGATTGAGGATAGCGATGGCACTATACGAAACCGGCGCGCCATTTGTTTTCTACGATGCTGAGAATCTGCTGCATATCCTTGAGGAATCGGGAACGGTTCGCATTTCTCCGTTTATCTTTCATGACTATCTAAAGGGTGGCGATGACGAGGGCGTAATAAGACTGCCGTATGAGGAAGACTGTGGCAAGGAGGACGAGTTAACGCGTGGACAATACGATGAAATCGTAAAACTTGCCGATTGGGAGCCGGATGTTCAACTGAAGTTGGATAAACCAATTCCGCTTGACGATGCTGTTTATGACTTGATTCGTGATATGGCAGATAAGCCCATGACACTCAGTGAAATTAGGTTTCGTATTGAGAATAAGTATGACACTTATCTAGCGGTAGCGAGAAGAGATGGTTATGAAGGTTACTACTACATGGCTCCATTTAGGAACGAACATCTGTCGGCGGATAAATGTGAGCGTTTTTTCCCGACCTTCAACGAGGCGATGAGGGCGCTGATATTGAATATTGAAGTGAGATAGGTTAATGAACACTGTTGCTCTCAAAAGGAATAAATGGTTATTTTATGTATAGAATTCAGGTAAAAAGTGGTGTATCCAAGGCTCTGGTGAAGCATTATGCCAATATCGTTGATTCATGGATAGGCAAAGGCAATATCATTGGGCGGCCTTCCAGGGCTCTCTAACCAGCGACAAGCTTTTGCTTGTACTCTGGTCATTTTTTTTGTACTCTTGCATCGTCTAACTTAATGTCTTAAACAAAATGAAAAAAGCAACCTTAATAAGATTCCACTGCCACCGCCACCTCCGTACAGCAGGAAATGAAATGGGTCAAGGTGGACTAAACCAAAACGGGTTCGGCTAAGGAAAAAAAATTTGGAGGTCTTTAGGAAAAACACTACTTTTGTGGCATTATTGCAAAACTGCCCAAACATGAAACGTGTTTTTCTTTTCTTGGCTTTGGCGCTTTTCGGGGCGATGACCCTGAGAGCCAACCCTGTAGACCCTTCACTGGCTCAGAGGGCAGCTTCAAAACTCTTTGAGACACAATTCGCTGTGGAGCTCCGTGGACCGCTCAATATGGCTTATGCCGAGCCTCATGGCGCCTACTATGTGTTCACCACAGGTGAAAAAGGATTCGTCATCATCGCGGGCGACGACGCCTACCGTCCCGTGATCGGATACTCGACGGAATCCACGTTCGACCCAAACGACATCCCGCCAGCGCTGACCGATTATCTCGACGGCATCGCGCAAAGCATCCTTGGCTTGCAGGCACACGGTCAAGCCGTGGCAGTGCCGCAGGTGGCAGCCGAATGGGAGTCGGTGCTTAATCACGGACGGCTAGTATCACGTTTCGGCGGACGCGAAAGAACCTACTTCTGCCAGACCCAATGGAATCAGGATTACCCCTATAACTATTGTTGCCCCGACGACCCCAACGGCTCAGGCGGCCATGCCATCGTGGGCTGCCTGGCCACCGCCATGTCGCAACTGATGCGCTTTTGGGCGTCACCCATCCAAGGCATCGGAAGCCATTGCTATGTCCATGAGGATTATGGCGAGATATGCGCCGACTTCGGCAATACCACATACGATTGGGATCACATGCCCAATAAGCTTAACAGCAATGCCTCCGAAGAGGAAAAGCTGGCCGTAGGCACCCTGTGCTTCCATTGCGGTGTGACCATCGACATGGGCTACGGCCCCGACGGTAGCGGCGGCGCCTCTGGCCCCATCCCCGGTGTGATGCACCAGTATTTCGACTATAGCGAAGCCAATGTGCAACGCAGCCGCAACGACTATGAGACCGAGACTTGGAAACGTATGGTGCGTGAGCAGTTCGACATGGGTTGGCCGATGTACTACGGCGGCTGCCAGGACGGCGGCTGCCATGCTTTCGTGTGCGACGGCTACGACGATGCCGACATGTTCCACTTCAACCTCGGCTGGGGCGGCGGCTCCGACGGATGGTACCTCATCGACGAGGCTCCCTATACCCATCCCGCCGACGCCATGTTCAACTTCGTTCCGTCCGCAGTCTATGACATCACACCAAGCGCCCCGACGGATTTTTCAGTTGATGTTCCTGTTAATACAGAATTGCATACTATTCTTCACTGGACCAATCCGACTACCTCGCTCGACAACTCCCCCTTGGCTTCCATCGAGGAAGTGGTGGTGATGCGTAACAATCAGGTCATCCAAGTGCTGACGGGCATGACTCCGGGCCAGACCGTCGAGATCGAAGACGATGACGTGCCCTACTACGATACCTACGAGTATGCGGTTTACGCCAAGGCCAACGGACGCTACGGCAAACACGCCTATGCGCTCGATGTGAAGATAGGTCCCTCGTGTCAGTGGAAAGTGGTGATGACCTCTTCCGATTATCATGGGTGGAATGGCGGCTATTTGTCGTTCTACAACAACGCAGGGCACAAGGTGGCACAGTGCACCATGAGCTCTTCGGCTCCTGCCATAGAGAAGCCGGAGCTGCCCTTGGGCCGGGTGAGTTTCGGGTGGACGCCTTCGGAGGACACCATCAGCTCCATGGGCTTTGTCATCAGGGACGCTGACAACCAAGAGGTATTCTCTTTCAGCGGCTCGTCGGCCGATCTGGGACAAGGAATCTTCTTTGAAGTCAACAACAGCTGTGGTGGCGACCAATCGTGCGGCGCGCCGGAGAATCTGACATGCGTCGCCGAAGACGAAGGCGTGATGCTTTCATGGGAACCTGTTGCCAATGAAGGCTACGGGTATAACATCTATCGCGACGGACAACTCATCAGGCTCATCCCTGCCAGCACGACGACTTCCTATCTGGATGAGCAAGCCACTCTGGGCGGCTATTGTTATAAGGTCACAGTGCTTTGCGATGGAGGCGAAAATGGTGAGTCGAACGAGTCGTGCGCCTCGATGGGTCCCTGCTGGGCGCCAAGCAATTTCGATTTCGAGATCACTCCTGATCTTAAAGTCAGATTGAGTTGGGATACCCCGGAGCCTGGCGAAGGTCTTACCGGCTATTATCTTTACCGGAAGCGGGGAGACGGCGAATACAAGCGTATCAAGTTGCTGGGCCCCAACTATACCACGTATACCGATATTGGCCTTCAAGAGGAGGACCACTATTATTACCGCCTCTATGCCTATTACAGGGTGCCCGACTGCTATTCGGCACCGGCCAGCCTGAAATACTACCCCAATTCGTTCGAGCTTCATGCTTATTATTCGCCGACTGGATTGGATGATGAAGACACGGAAGTGAAGGTCTATCCGAATCCCACCAACGGCATGGTGAGGGTGGAGGCTCAAGGGATGACCCATGTCACCATGTTCAACACTTTGGGACAGTGCGTGCTCGACCAAGCCCTCACGGGCAATGTCTTCGAGTGGCACGACATGGCAAAGGGACTGTTCCTGATACGAATCGACACCGATAACGGAGTGTATTACACTAAAATCGTTGTGCTATGAAAAAACCTGCAAGGCAAGTCGTAACTAAAACAGACCTCAAGAACGCCCTCGGGATGAAGGGCGTCTGGGGCGACTGTATGGCGGGATTGGCGTATGGCTTTTGTGGATTGGGCGAGATCAACCGACTGTTCGACGGTGCCGCCGACTACCAAGGCAGAGAGTTTGCCGATCACTTGCTCGAGAATATGAATATCACCATCGACGTGAATCCTGATCAGCTGGCCAACATCCCCAAGCAAGGCGGCTTTATCGTGGTGAGCAACCACCCGTTCGGAGGCATCGAAGGCGTGATGCTACTGAGCGTCATTGCCAAGGTGAGACCTGACTTCAAGCTGATGGCCAACTTTATCCTATCCCATATACCGAACCTCAAGGACTGTTTCTTCTCGGTGAATCCTTTTGAGAAGAATCCCGAATGGAAGAGCAGCGTGGGCGGCATCAAAGGTGCCATCAAACATATTGCCGATGGTTACGGTCTGGGTATTTTCCCCGCCGGAGAAGTGTCGCGCTACCATGGCCACGACTTTCCCGAGGACCTGCCCTGGAGCAACTCCATCGCCCGTATCATCAAGAGTGCCGGCGTGCCGGTGATTCCCGTGTATTGGGATGGGTGCAACTCCAAGCGTTTCTATCGTTGGGATAAGATACACAACATGCTGGGCACTGCCCGTCTCACCCGCGAGCTTGCCAACAAACACGATACTAAGTTCAATCTTCAAATCGGCAAACCTATTGCGCCCGAAGAGGTAGGCCTCTACAACACGCCCAAAGAACTCTCAGCTTATCTCCGTAGCCGCTCCTATGCGCTCGAAGCCAACGTGAAGAAGGAACAGGCCCCCGTGGTCAATGAGAATTGGGCTCCTGTGGAACAGCCCAGGGACCGTCAGCTGCTGATACAAGAACTCGATGCCATACGCGAAAAAGGGCTGCTGTTCACGGCTTCTACTTATGAGTGTTTCCTGGCCGACTACAACGAGATCCCCAATCTGATGCACGAGTTGGGCCGGCTTCGTGAGGAGGCTTTCCGCTTCATCGGCGAAGGCACCGGAAAGAGTCTCGACACCGATGAGTTCGACTGCCATTACAAGCATCTGATTCTTTGGGACCAGAAGAAACAACAGGTGGCAGGAGCCTATCGCCTCGGATTGGGTAATGAGATTATGAAGAACAAGGGAATCAAAGGCTTCTATGTAAGCACCTTGTTCCGCTTTGAAGAGTCGTTTGGAGCCACATTGGAGAAGACCATTGAGTTGGGACGTTCGTTTGTCACCGTCGAATACCAGCGTGAGGTGCTGCCCTTGGTGTTGCTGCTGCGCGGCTTGGCCGTGGTGGTGATCAAGCATCCGGAGATTGAGCATTTCATCGGTCCGGTCAGCATCAGCTCGTGGTACCCGAAGTTCTACCAAAGCATGATCGTCCGTTATGTCACAGAGAAGCATCCGGTGAATGCCGAACTGGCCGACGTGGCGCATCCCACCACACCTTTCCATGAGGACTTCCTCAAGGTTGAACCCGAGGCGCTGATGAACTACCACATGGAGAGTATCGACAAGTTCGACAAGTACATGTTCCGCCTGAGCAACGGCGAATACCGTCTGCCTACCTTATTTAAGAAGTACCTTAAGTTGAATGCCAAGTTCCTGTGCTTCAACGTTGATCCCGACTTCAACGACACACTTGACGCACTCCTGTTCCTTACCTTCACCGACTTCCCGGAAGACGAGGTGATGCCGCTCTTCAGGGATGGCAGCGAGGAAGAGATTCAGGCAGTGAGGAAAAGGTTTGGGTATGAGTGAAAAGTGGAAAGTGGAAAGTGGAAAGTTGCCTTCGGCTAAGAAAAACTTTCCACTTTCCACTCTCCACTTTCCACTATTTATTCGAACGTTTGTGCGAAGAAGCTGAAATTCACCTTACCGTAATGGCGTTGTTCCATGAAATGGGGGTGCTCCTCAAAGTGGACGTATTTGCTGTGTTCCAGCACAAAAATGCCGTCGTCGGTGAGCAGGTGGTTGTCGAAGATCAGGCTCACCAGCTCGTCGTAGCGCTGGCTTTCGTAAGGCGGGTCGGCAAACACCAAATCGTATTGCATCTTGTTGTTCCCAAGGAAACGGAACACGTCAGAGCGGACGGGGATGAGTTCCTTCATGTCGAGTCTCAAGGCCGTCTCCCGGATGAACTTGACACAGCCGAAGTCGAGATCGACGGCGGTCACCTTGGGGCAGCCGCGTGAGACGAGTTCGTAGGAGATGTTGCCGGTACCGGCAAAAAGATCAAGGGCTGTGACCTCCTCGAAGTCCATGTAGTTCTCAAGGATGTTGAACAGGCTCTCTTTGGCCATGTCGGTGGTGGGACGTACGGGTAGGTTGTTGGGGGCGACGATTTGTCGGCGTTGGTAACGGCCTCTGATGATTCTCATTTCAGGATCAGATAATGGTTGTAATAATAATGGAAAGGCACCTCGCACAAGGTCTCCTTGACGTTGAAACTGTCCGGCTTTGACACGAACCTGATGTCTCTCAAGTAACGTTTGCAGAGGTCGATGATCTCCGACGAGGGCTGGATGAGTCCTGAGAACTTGACGGTGGTCCGGAGTCCCGACAGTTCGTGTTGTTGCATGGCGAAGAGCAGATAGTAGCAGAAATCGACCTTGGTTTGGAACTTGAAGTTGTTGAAAAACAATAGCTTATCTTTCATGATGGCCATGTCGAAATCGCGGTTGCGCACGTTGACATGGACCACGGGGGCTGGACTTTGTGGAAGGTTTTTCAGAAACACTGAAGTGGAGTGAATGATCTCGGCTTGGGGCCATTTGTACAGGATACGGTCGCGAAGGGATTTCGGATAGCCGTAAAGGTTGTAGGCGTTCAAGCTATCGATGGGGTCGGTGGCGGTGAAGTAGCCGTTAGGTACGTCGAAGCTGAAGTCCAGGAACTTCTCGGTCGCTTCGGGATGGTACAGTTCTTTGGGAACGAGGGTATGGGTGCGTCCGTCGATGAGACAAGTGACGGACTGAAGCGAGGCCAAGTCTCTTGAACCGAGGTCTTTTTCGAGGACACGGAAGAGCTCGTCGCTGTTGCTGAGGCTGTCGGACTGGTGCAGTTCCATGTCGGCCACCCGCTTGGCGCCGGTGTCGAAAAGGACAAAAGAAAGACCACCCAATGAAAATTGGATGGTCATTCTGTAATCAGGATTCAACGGTGTTGGCATGTCCGTTGGGATTATAGCTTCTCCCAGTTGCCGTCGGTGGAGGCTTCCTCGAGTGAACCGACCTTCAAGCCGGCGTATTTGTCGATTTGTTCCATCTCAGCCTTGACGTTCTGGACGCGGGTGTTCCATTCCTTTTCGGTGAACTTATCGCCGGGGGTGTTCAGATAGACCTCGTAAGGAGTCTTGACCTCGAACACGGGCACCGAGATACCGCCACGCTTGATGATGCTGTCGTGAATCTCGAACTGGGTGGTGGGGTTGCTGAAAGGAACGATACCCAACTCGTTGATGTTGAATTGGTTGCGATTTCCAAACAGGGAGTCAATCACCTTAATGTAACCCAAGGTGTCGTTGATGGTCTTGGTGAAGGTGGTGTCCTCTGGGTCGGGGACCATCATGATAATCGGGATTTCGTAGTTTTTGCAGAAATCAATCAGCGAGTCGAAATCGGAGGTGTACTTGCTGTTAGCTTGCTTGAACTGGATTTCGGCGTCACGGATGTCCTTCAGACGTTGGACGACTTGAGCTTCACGGTGGCTCTTTTCATTGTTGAAATTAATAGGAGCTTGGATGCTTTGGATCACCTTGATGGCTAAGAACACAACAACGGCAAACAACACGATGTTGATGATGATACTTTTGAGTTTTGAATTCATTGTTGAATATTTTACTGATAATTATTGCTATTTTTAGACGTGCTGCAAAGGTATAGATTTTTTCGTTTCATTTGGAAATTTTTTTCTTGATTTATTTTTGTACCTTTGCAAAAAAAGGGAAAACATCATGAAAACGAAGAAAGAAATAGTGGATAACTGGCTGCCGCGCTACACAGGTTTGCCAGTGGAAAAGTTCGGTAAGTACATCCTTTTGACCAACTTCCAGAATTATGTGGATCGTTTTGCCGCCTGGCAGGGCGTTGAGGTGGTGGGGCGTGACCGCTCGATGCCTTGCGCCACCGACGGTGAGATCACCATTATCAATTTCAGCATGGGCAGCGCCAACGCGGCCACCATCATGGACCTGCTGAGCGCCGTCAAGCCCAAGGCGGTTCTGTTTCTCGGAAAGTGCGGCGCAGTGCGGAAGAACCATGTCGGCGACTTCATCCTTCCGATTGCCGCCATCAGGGGTGAGGGTGCATCGAACGACTACTTCCCGCCCGAGGTGCCTGCCCTTCCTGCATTCAGCCTCGAAAAGGCCATCTCCACCACCATCCGCGACTACGGACGCGACTATTGGACGGGGACCGTCTATACCACCAACCGCCGCGTGTGGGAACACGATGAGGAGTTCAAGGCCTATCTTCGCAAGATACGCTGCCACGCCGTCGACATGGAGACGGCCACCCTGTTCAGCGTTGGCTTCTACAACGAGATTCCCACAGGAGCCCTGCTGCTGGTGTCGGACGAGCCCATGACCCCCGAAGGCGTGAAAACCGCGGAAAGCGACAAAAAAGTGAGCAGCAACTTTGTGGGCGACCACCTGCGCATCGGTGTCGACTCGCTTCGCCAGCTCATCAACAACGGCATCACAGTGAAACATCTCAGATGGGAATGACATGACCTTCGAACAGATTCTTTCTGACATCCACAACAAGAAATACGCTCCCGTCTATTTCCTGATGGGAGAGGAGCCCTATTTCATCGATGTCATCTCCGACACCATTGAGGAGGAGGTGCTCGACGAGACCGAGAAGGCTTTCAACCAGATCGTGGTCTATGGCCGCGATGTGGATATCGACACCGTGGCGAACCATGCCAAAAGCTTCTCGATGATGGGGGGCTATATGGTGGTCATCGTCAAAGAAGCCCAGGACCTGAAAAACATCGAGGACTTCGAGAAATACCTCGACGTGATCCCTAAGACTACCATCCTGGTGTTCGACTACAAGTACAAGAAACTCGACAAACGCCGCGCGTTGGCCAAAAAAATCGACAAGATGGGCGTGCTGTTCGAGTCGAAGAAACTTTACGACCGCGACATCCCTGGGTGGATCCAGAACTATCTGGCCGGGAAAGGCTATGCCATCACCCCCAAGGCTACCCAGATGCTCACCGACTTCCTCGGCACCGACCTTCATAAGGTGCGCAACGAGCTCGACAAACTCATCGTCGCGCTTCCCAAACAAAGGAAGATCGACGACGTGGATGTGGAACGCAACATCGGCATCTCGAAGGACTTCAACGTGTTTGAGCTGCAAAACGCCCTTGGCCGCCGCGATGTGGTCAAAGCCATGCAGATCGTGCAGCACTTCGGCGAAAGCAAGGACAACCCGCTGTTTCTGACCGCCATCAGCCTCTTTGGCTACTTCACCAAGATCCTCAAGGTGCATTATGCCACCGACCAGTCACAAAACGCCTTAGCCACCACCATCGGGGTGAGCCCCTATTTTGTCCGTGACTACCAAGTCGCCGCGAAGAATTTCAGCATCGGCGACTGTGTGAGAGCAATCGCCGTGTTGCGTGAGTTCGACCTTAAGTCGAAAGGCTATAACGTGGGCGAGACGCCGGAAAAAGACCTTTATCGTGAAATGATCTTTAAACTGCTTCACTGATGAGAGTTGTGGCACAAAGGGTTTCGAGAGCGTCAGTCACTATCGACGGCAAGGTGAAGTCGGCCATCGGTCTGGGCATGATGGTCCTGCTGGGCATCGAGGAGGCTGACACGACGGAAGATGTGGAGTGGCTCTGCACCAAGCTCAGCAAGATGCGGATCTTCGCCGACGAGAACGATGCCATGAACCTCGATATCAACCAAGTTGGAGGCTCTTTTTTGGTGGTGAGCCAGTTTACGCTTCATGCCATGACCAAAAAAGGCAACCGCCCTAGTTTCATCCGCGCCGCCCGGCCCGAAAAGGCCATCCCGCTCTATGAACTGTTTGTGAAACGCCTCCACGAAGTCTCTGGCCGTGAGGTGCTGACGGGCGAGTTCGGAGCGATGATGGAGGTGGAGCTGATTAATGATGGACCGGTGACGATTGTGATGGATAGTAGACGGAGGGAGTGAGGGGAAAGTGGAAAACGGAAAACGGAGAACGGAAAACTAATAAATAGAGAATTAAAATTATGGATAGTAAACGTTTGGATAAAGTTAATAAGCTGATAATTAAAGAGTTAGGTGAGATTTTTCAAAAAGAGCTGAAACCGGCGGTGCCTTCGTTGATGATTACGGTGACTCACGTGAAGGTGACTTCCGATTTGAGTTATGCCAATGTGTATCTGAGCATCTTCGGAGTGGACGACAAGCAGAAGGTGGTCGATGAGGTGAGCCAGAACGCCAAGGCCATCCGCGGCCTTTTGGGCAACCGCGTCCGCCATCAGATGCGTGTCATCCCCGAACTGCGTTTCTTCGAGGACGACTCGCTGGATTACATCGAGAACATCGACAAACTGCTGCATTCCTGACCGTGCGCCTCCCGCTGTTCATAGCAAACCGTTACCTGCTGGCCAAGAAGAGCCACAACCTCATTAATATCATCACGTGGATTTCCATCATTGGTATTAGTGTGGCCTCCTTTGCACTTATCGTGGTGTTGTCGGCTTTTAACGGTCTGGAGCAGGTGATTGCTTCGCTGAACAACCGGCTCACCCCCGACCTTCAGATTACGCCTACGATGGGCAAGACCATTGACCTGACCGCATTTCCTTTGGGACAACTAAAAGATGTTCAAGGTGTTGAGTGTGTGGTGCCTACCATCACCGACGATGCCCTGTTTAGGTCTGACGAGAAGCAGCATATCGGTCAGGTGAAGGGCGTGGGGTTGGAGTACCAGCAGATAGAGCGTCTTGACGAGGTGATGTTTGGCGATGGAGTCATGACATTGTCCGATGGGGTTCACGATTTTGCCATTCCTGGTTCGGGTGTGGCTTGGCGGTTGGGCATCAACCCTTACAGTCCCTACGCCACGGTGCGCATCTATGTGCCCAAGCGCGGCAACGCCTCGCAGATGAGTCTGGAGAGCAGTTTCAACTCGGGGGTGTTGAATGTGCAGAGCACATTTGCCACAGAGCAGGAGGTCGACGAGAAGATGGTGTTGGTGCCTTTTGAGTGGCTGGCCGACCTGTTGGAGTACGACGACAAAGCCAGTGCCGTTGAGCTGTTTCTTTCGCCAAAGGCCGATGCGGGCAAGGTGAAGAAGGAGGTGAAGGCGCAGGTGGGCGAGGGCTTCGTGGTGAAGGACCAGCAGGAGCAGATGGCCACCTTATACAAGATCATGCGCTCCGAAAAGTGGGCGGTGTATGTCATTCTCACCTTCATTTTGGTTTTGGCCACCTTCAACGTGGTAGGTTCCCTCTCGATGCTGATGATTGAGAAGCGCAAGGATACCGAGGTCCTGAAGGCCTTGGGCGCCGATAAGCGATTGATTCAGCGCATCTTCTTGAACGAAGGCTTGTTGATTGCGGTGGCGGGTGGCATCATCGGCCTGTTGCTGGGCATCGTGTTGGTGCTGTTGCAACAATGGTTCGGATTTGTGAAATTCGGCACAGGTGGAAATTATGTGGTCGATGCCTATCCTGTCCTATTGAAACTCAAGGATATCCTGTTGATTTTCGTCACCATTGTGGTGGTGGGCGGCAGTTCCGCATGGTTGACGGTTAGGAAGTATTTTTAGGAGATGCGAATGCGTTTGGGTGTCATAGGATTGCTGGTACTGATGGTGGTGTCATGCGTAAGGGAGGTGGAGCCGTCTGTAAGGCCTAGCCGTGCGCTGGTGGAGATTGACAGCCTGATGTGGAGCAGGCCCGACAGTGCCTTTGCCATGCTGTTGGAGTTTGCGGGCAGTCCCGAGGCGGACAGTCTTGATGCGTTCAACGGGCATTACTGCCAGCTGCTGGTTTCGGAGCTGTTGTACAAGAACGACTATGAGCAGACCAACCGGGAGGAGCTGTTGGAGGCGGTGGATTATTTCGATTCCATCGGTGACGTCTTTTTGGATGCCCGGGCGCATTATATAAAAGGTGTGGGCTTTTATGAGATGGACAGTATGGTGGAGGCCTGTGCGGAATACCTAAGAGCGTTGGAGGTGATGGAGGGACATTTTGAGGAAGATGCCTTGTTTGGCCACAAGGCGATGTTCATGTTTTTTACCTACAATCGGCTTTTGGAGCTGTTTTCCTCGCAGTTCATGATGGATCCCGCCATTGATTGCGGGGAGCATGCGTTGGACTATTGCCGGAAAGAGCCTTCCTTGTTCAAGGAGATTCCCAATACCTGTCTTCATATAGGGAATGAATATGACAAGAAAGGGGAAATGGAAATCGCAAAAGGATATTATGGAACAGTCATAGAAATCCTGTCTGACATTAATAATCCCGTTTATCGCGATGCTGTTGTTATGAATGCCTTGTGCGACTATCAGTTGGGATATGGGGCAGACACTTTGTTATTGTCGATAAGACAATTGCTTCCCTACACAAATTGTGAAAAGGAAAAATTAACTAGATACTTGACAATAGGCGTAATACTCACCATTGAACAATTATACGATTCCGCATTGCTGTACCTGACACCCGTGTTTGAAGACGGGGAAGATTTGACATTGAAAATGCTAGCCGCGGAATACTTACAAATTGTTTGTGAGAACCTTGGGAATGAGGAGAAGTTGGATGTGTATATGCGTTATATGATAAGTTGCAAGGAACCTGAAGGTGAAGATAAGGCTATGGTGTCGAATCTTGAAGATCTGTTCAAGGGTTATCTAAACCGGAAACAGGCGAAACAAGTTGAGGCAGATCGGAAACGGTCCATACGAAAGACGATTGCCATCATTGTTCCAATCGTCATTTTTGTCGCTGCGATCATCATGATCGTCGCTATTTTCAGACGGAAGAAAATGCGAGAGGAGCATGAGATTTTGCGTCAGGACCTCCAATCACACAAGGAGCAGGTGGATGCATTGAGAAGAGCGATCGGCCAACGACGTGAGGAGAAGGACGGGAGATGCGAGATGTTCCTGAGCGAAGAGATTTGCCAGCGTATTCTGAAAATGGTACAAGGCAAACGCATCACCGCCCGAGACAATTCGTTCCAACACGGCATAGTTCTCCAGGAAGAGGATTGCTGTCAACTTATGGAGGCGGTGGAGAAGCACTACAAGGGATTTGACGGTAGGTTGTTGGGTCAATGTGCTGATTTGAAGCGACGAGACCTAACCCTGTGCCATTTGTATTTGTTGAAATTTGACGAGAGTACAATTGCGGCTTTGATGGGGAGGACCTATTCGGCCATCAAAAAACAAAACGAGAACCTTCAGAAGAAACTTGGAATAGAAATCAGCATAGCTGCGTATGTTTTGTTGGTGGCCGAGGATTTGTGCACCGTTCAAAGTGACCTCCAAAGTGTCCCTCAAGGTGTCCTTCAAGAAGTACCTCAAGACTATTCGCAAATCATATTGGAGATTGTTTCCAATAATCCCCAAATCACCAGGGAAGAGATTGCCAACCAGCTGAATATTAGCACGAAAACGGTTGGCCGTTACTTGAAAAAACTTTCTGGTCGTATTCGTTATGTTGGGAGTGGCTATAGTGGCCATTGGGAAGTGGTGGGTTAACTATAGTGTATATAATTAGTTGATTATCAATAGTTTTATCACCCCCTTGTGAAAAATTCCAACATTTTTCCAACACGGTTTTGAGCTTTTTGTTTGGTCGATGGCCTACCTTTGCCATCAAATGTTCATGCAAACAAATCATCTTAAAAACACAAAACCATGTTCAAATTTAAAGAAACAATCCTGATGCTCTGCTTGTTATTTTCGGGAGCATTGTGCTATGCCCATGGCGAGGTCAAAACGACAGAAAAAGAAGAAGGGGTTCCCATCGCTGTAAAACAAGCAGCAACTAGTACGGGCCTCGGTAAAAGCGAAAGCATTGTCGCTTCAATCGACGGACACACGCTTTCCATTGTCTTCTTGGAGAACCTCGGCCAGGTGGTGATAGAGGTCTCGTATGCCAGTGGCGGCGAGGTGGAGACCTCCGCCATCTACACGCCCAACGGCGTGAACTACTACATTCCCAACACGGGGAGTTATGTCGTCACCTTCACCCTCTCCAGCGGCGATGTCTATTACGGTGAGTTCGAGGTGACGGATTGACTCCTAATATGAAAAATGAGTTGTATGAAAACAATTAGAAACATAACGATTCTGCCCTTGCTATTTCTGTTCACGATATGCAGTTTCGGGCAAACCACTTATGTCAGGGCGTTCAACTATGACACGAATGGAAACCGCATAGCCACCGAGATACTTTTCGCCAAGACCAGAACCGATGGATCCGTTGACAAGGAGGAACTCCTTCCCTTGGCGACAGACACCTTGGCAGACGTGACAATGCGCATTTACCCCAACCCGACCAACGACATGTTCTTTGTTTCCACCTCAGGGAACAAAACAGGCGGCACCATAAAAGCAACCCTCATTTCGGCTACGGGAGCGGTGTTAGCGGTTAAATACCTGACCGATTCCGAGGAGGGTTTCGACCTGGCCGGAGAGGCTTCGGGCATCTACATTCTTGAAATAAGCAACGGCAAGGAAAAACACGTTTGGAAAGTAGTAAAGCAATGAGGAATTACGTTTATCTAAATCATCTAAAGCCATTTTTATCGGTTGCACTTCTGCTGCTGTCACTCGCAGTGAGGGCGCAATCGGTAACGTTTCCCGAGGCGACAGTCGGAGCCATCCAAGGCTCCGGAGGGGCAGGAGGCTTGGGCGGGGCCACCTACACCATACCGATACAGGTCCCCGAGGGTCTCGGCGGCATCCAGCCGTCGCTGGCCGTGGGCTACAACAGCCAGGGCGGCAATGGTCTACTGGGATGGTGCTGGGACCTGCAGGGAATTTCGTCGATTACCAGGATTGGCACGACCCTGTACCATGACGGCGCCATGAGCGGCGTGGACTTCGACGACGACAGGTTCGCCCTTGACGGTCAGCGCCTGATTTGCGTATCGGGGACGTATGGGGCGAACGGTGCCGAGTACAGGACCGAGACCGACGCCATGGCCAAGATCGTGTCGTACACCTGCGACACGACCTGCGGCCCGGCCTGGTTCAAGGTATGGCTCCCAAACGGCAACATCGCCTACTACGGCAACACCCAGGACTCCAGGATAGGGCTTCAGCAGCATCACGACGTGTGCCTCTGGCTGTTGAACCGCGTGGAGGACCGCAACGGCAACTACATGGAGTACTACTACGTCCGAGGCGGGGCCAACTACTGGCTCGACCGGGTCAGGTACGGAGGCAACACCGAAGCCAACATCCCTTATTGTTACACCTTGAAGTGCCACTACAGCAAGCGCGACGACAAGGAGGTGTCGTTCATCGGCGACAACACGCTCGACCAGAAGTACAGGCTGGACAGCATCCGCATCATGCGAGGTGACAACGTGCTGCACAAATACGGTTTCGAGTACCACGCCCCGAACCTCTCGAACGGCTACTACTACACGCGCCTTAACCAGATCACCTTCTCGTGCGGAGGAGAGTCGTACAACCCCACAGTGGTGCAATGGGCGACGAACGACTACGGAAGCTACGGCAGCGCCCAATGTCACGGCATCAGCGTCACGGGAGGAAGCGCCTCCGACTTCAACGGGAAGATCAAGTTTACCGGCGACCTCAACGGCGACGGATACACCGATGTCATAGTCTACTATCCCGACATGGACAATGACAAATCAGACGTGAAAGCCGCCGTGTTTTACATCAACAAGGGAATGGCCAGCAATGGGACGCAATGCTTCTTGAAACAGGACACCATAATCCTTGACGAGCATATAGACTGGTTATATACGACGGATCTCAACGGGGACGGACTTGACGACATCGTGCTCTCAAACAGGAAAAGGACCTTCATTGGCAAGGACAAGCTGACCCTTTCAACCTATCTGTCATCGGTCGATGCCAACGGCGCATGGCACATCACCGCAGCGACCCAGACTTTTGGGGAGTACAGAATCAAGAAGAAATACAAGGAGACCATCCTGGTCGGCGATTTTTTCGGTGAGGGCAAGCAGAGCCTCCTGCTTCAGGAATGCGACGACAACAAAGCCGAACCGCGTCTGTTCTACATTACCTATTCGAATTCCAACGGCACGCTCTCCTCGTCGCAATTACCCCAAAACATGGTGCTCGATGCCGACAGGATGTTCGCTTGCGACTTCAACGGGGACGGGATATCAGAGATTTACTTCATGAATGAGGACACCCAATCGACAGGACTCCTGCGGATGAGACGCTCAGGCTCCACATACAGCTACGAGACCGTCAACAGCAACATGCTCTCAGTGTGGCACCAGATATTTCCCGGCGACTTCAACGGCGACGGGAAGCCCGATCTGCTGAGCTACGTCGAGGACAGCGACCACAACCCTTCCTGGCATCTCCATTATTTCAAGGAGTCGTCACTAAAATGGCCAGCCTTCCATTTCAGCGAGCAGACCATTGGTATAGGCAACCCCGGCACGCATGGATATTCGATGAAGTATTACGAGGAAGCCGACTACAAGTTCATCACCGTGGGCGATTTCAACGGCGACGGCAAGGCCGACGTGGCCGTGCGCACCACTGGCAACTATCTGAAGTTACTCTACGGTCCCGTCCGCGAGGAGAACGGGCAGGGGGTGTTCGCCAGCACGCAGACCGTCGCCCTGGGCGACATCGGGATGTCGGGTGTCAGCAACCAGACCATCTGCATCGGCAACTTCCTCGGCAAGGAGAACATGAGCGTGTTCAGCGCCGCCACGGTGTATGCGCTGAACCCCCTCTCCAACCGCTACAGCGTGACAAGCGTCACCGACGGCATGGGCAACCGGACCTTATTCGAGTACGACTACCTCATGGCGAAACCCTCGGGAGCGTCTGACGATGATTTCTACACGAGAGCGCCGCAGACCGCCGACGAGCAGGCCGCCCACATGTTCACCGTCCCGCTGCCCATGAAAGGCATGACCCGGATGACCACCCGCAACATCCATTGCGATGCGCCTGTGGCCGAGGTCAGGTACCGTTACGGCGACGCCCTGGTGCATAAACGGGGCCGTGGATTCCTGGGATTCAAGTCGACGACAACCGAGAACTGGATCGCCTCCGAAAAACGGCAGACCGTGGAGCGCCACTCCGAGACGCTGTTCACTGTGCCTTGCCTGGCGTTGAGGACCGAGAACGTCAAAATACGCAACGGGTCGACGGTGTCCACCACCGAGAACGAGAACCGCATGCTTGTGAAGCGCAATCCCTCGAGCGGTGTCATGTACAAGACCTTCGTCCCCGTGGTGTGGAAACAGACGAGCCTGAACTACGACCTGAACAATCCCCAGCTGCTCCTCAACAAGACCATAACGCAGAGCGAATACAACGACACGGTGGTACATGTGCTCCATGGGACGGTATTTCAAAACATCCACACCTACGACCTCCTCAAACAGACCACCGTGCACCAGGGCGTGGACTCGTGTGCCAGTGTGACTTACGCCTCCCAGTGTGAGTTCCAGACCATCACAGAGACCACCTACCTAAGCGAAAGCCAGGCCGACATCCAGAACTGGATGGTCAACAGGCCTTACTCGGTGCTGACGACGGCTCGGCGGTTGGGCGGCTACAGCGATGTCAAGTCGCTGGCAGTGAGCCGTTACACCTCAACGGGCAACCCCTTCCTGCCAACGGTTGTGGAGAGTTACCCCGGTGGCGTGGAGAGCAGCCAGGACTCGCTCGCGACAATCGAGGACCGTGTGTACTCCGCGACGGGCTCGTTGACGTTGAGGAGCGTCGGCGACGTAATGGGGAGGCTGCCCGTCAGGCGCTGGAGCTACGACTACAGCGGCGACGGACGGTTCTTGGTGCGTGAGGTCAACCCTGCGGGGGATACGACCTCCTACTCCTACAACCAGAACTACTGCTACGTCACCTCTGAGACCGACCCCAACGGGCTCGTCACCACCCACACCCGCACACCCTTGGGATGCTCCTTCACGACCACTTATCCCGACGGCAGGGTGACCCACGGCGAGACGATGGCGGGCGTTGCCGACGAGTACACCCCGTCCGACACCTATTACATCGAATGGTCGACAACCACGGGAAGCGGGATGAATAAGGCGTACTACAACGCCGCCGGGCAGAAGCTCAGGACCCTGTCGGAAGGCATGGACGGCGAAGCCATACTCAAGGACTACGTTTACAACGACAAGGGACTCCTAGCAGGGGAAAGCCTGCCGTATTTCTACGGTGACGAACCCGCTGGTTGGAACTACTACAGATACGACGACTACGGCAGGCATATCATCACCGAGTATCCCGACGAGATGGCCGAGGTGACCAGGTACCAAGGCTTCACCACGTGGCATGTGAGGTATCTCGACGACCCCGACGATCCGCCGAGCACTGCGACCACCGTCAACGCGGCGGGATGGGTCGTCAAGTCCGTCGACGAGGAGAGGAACGAGGTGCGTTACGACCATTACGCCGACGGGAAGCTGAAAACGACACAGCTGGGCAACGACTCCGGCACCGCCGTGAGCGTGGGTTACGATGCCGCGGGCAACCGGACCACCCTTACCGACCCCAACTACGGCACCGTGAAAAGCGTCTACGACGCCTACGGCCAGCTGACCCTCACGGTCAGCCCCAAGGGCGACACCACCACCTATCAATACGACATCCTAGGACGCATGGTCAAGCGCTACGAGCGCAACCACTCCAACAATTCCGTGGACAGCACGAGTTGGCTCTATTCGAATCATCCTGGGACAAGGGGGTTGTTGACAAACCTCGACTACAATGGAAAGGAGCAGACATTTTGGTACATCTACGACAATCTTTGCAGGGTTACGACTGTTGCCGAAATGCGCAAGAGCGAATACTATTTTACCAACTACAATTACGACAACGCCTCCCGTGTCTCCAGCATCACTTATCCCACGGGCTTCACCTTGAAAAGGGAATACACCGCCACGGGACACCTCCAATACATAAGCGACCAAAACAACAACCTCCTCTGGGAGACCCTCGGCAAGAACGCCATGGGGCAGATTACCCGCTGCCAAACGGGCGACGGCATCACCACCGAGCGCCGCTACGACCCCCTCACGGGACGGCTCACAGGCGTCCTGTCGTACAATTTGACGGACACAATCCAGAATTTGCGCTATGTTTACGAAAAAAGTGGTAACTTAGCGTCACGAAAGGACAGGATCAGGAACATGGAGGAGCGCTTCACATACGACTTGCTCGACCGTCTCACAGGGGTCGTCGAGGGCTTGGACACCACGGGTGTCTTCGCCTACGACGCCTACGGGCGCATGACCTCCAAGTACCTCCACGGGGAGATGGTCTTCGACAGCACCGCCTATTGGGCGAGCGGGAGACCCCATGCCCTCAAGACGGCGAGGATGTACTCCTACCAGCCCGACATGGAGACGAGATATACCTCGTTCGACAAACTCCAGCGCATCCAGATGGGCAACACGTCGCTCTCCTACCAATACGGCTATGAGCACCAGCGGCTTCGCATGGACGAGATGGTCGGCAACGACACCGTCAGGACGAAGGTCTATGCCGGCAACTGCGAGTTTGTGACCGAGGACAACGGTGCATACAGCACCTCATACAGTCTCACCTACCTGAGCGGTCCCCTCGGCGTGTTCGCCGTGAGGGACACCCGCATGCAGCCCGAGTCGAGGCGGATGTACTACGTCCATCCCGACCATCTGGGCAGCTGGACCACCCTCACCGCCTGGAACGGCAACGTGGTGCAGGACGTGTGGTTCGACCCGTGGGGCACGGCCCACAACATCACCCCAGGCGGCGAGCCCTCGCCGGTCTTCTCGCTGCTCTTCGACCGCGGCTTCACGGGGCACGAGCACATGATGCAGTTCGACCTCATCAACATGAACGGACGGGTTTACGACCCCGTCACCAGCAGCTTCCTCTCGGTTGACAACTACGTGCAGGACCCCTCCTACACCCAAAACTTCAACCGCTACGCCTACTGCTTGAACAACCCGCTGAAATACACAGATCCAGATGGGGAAAGTTTTCTAGCTATTTCAATGATTGTTGGTGCAGCAGTATGTGCATATTTAGGTGGAACCGCGGCTAATGGATGGAATTACAACCCAAGCACATGGTCTTGGGACGGAAAAACTTGGGCGGGTATTGGAATAGGTGTTGTTGCAGGAGCTGCCGCAGGAGCCGCTTTTGCATGTACAGCACCGGCTCTTGCTTCCACGGCATTCATGTCTCATTTTGGAGCAAGTGGTGCTGTGACTTCATATACACTGTCAGGGTTTGCTACTTTGGGAGCTGGCGGATATGTAGCTGGATTTGGCGGAGGTATGCTTTATAGTAACGGAGATACATACTATTCTCATTTAAGTGGAGTGCAAGGATTCAAAGTTGGCGCAACTGTGGGTGCCTTAGCCGGACATTTGGCAGGTGAAATTGTTACTTATGAACCTCCTCAAAAGGTAGATATTACAATACGACAAGAAAACAAATGGGACGGATGCTACTACCAAGGTTCGTATGAGGAATTTCACAACATGATGTTGGAAACAAGTAAATTTTTCGGTGTCGAAACCAAGGGTTATTTAACTTCGAAAGGTTATTATTTTGAACCTATTGTTGGAGATTATGCTTATAGAATATGTGAAATACCTTTAGATGTTTATTGTATTTATACTTCTGTTGAAGATAAGACCTTTAGATATAATCTTGATTATAATTGTACAGTAGCGGAAGAAGGGCCTTATATGAATAGTATAAATAAATGCTATCGATACACAAAAATGTATGCTGATAAGAATGGCCGTTTGTACATATATCCCGACGGTTACTATCCCGCTGAAGTTTATACAGCATATCACACACATCCCAGAAACAGTTACGAGGGTAGTAAAGATATGGAAATGATTTTTTGGATGGGAGTAAATGGTGTGATTTTTGGTTGGAACGGTTGTAAACATTATTATTATCCCCCATGGTAAAAAACAATACATTCAAACGGCTTATTTTTGTTTCCTTTTTGAGCATTCAAATTGGACTCAATGCACAATCGAGTTTGTCATCATGTTACCGGATGGATTTTATTCCGCAAATAGAGAGTTATTACAATTCTTTAGATAGCATTTTCCAAACTCGTTTAGGAGACGATTATCTATTCCGATTTACAGTCTTGCCATCATTCGAGCCAGAATATGCGATGCAAATAGAACTAGTCGAGAAGCAGTATTATCTAAGAGCAATCTCATTCAACAAGAATTTTTGGTATGCAAAAAGTATTGCGGACATCCATATGGACGAATGCTTTATTGAACTGGAAACACAAACCGCAGAAAAGGTGTTGCTTTTAAGCAAACACTTCATCGAAAACAGAATAGATAGTATCTCCATTGGGCCAACTGAGGATAGTGATTTATATCTATTTGAAACAAAAGAAAATGGGATGATTGCTTGTGGGCAAATATGGGGTCCAATTCCCGATTGTCCTTTAAAACAAATGTGTAGATTGTGTACTTATTATAAGGATTGGTGTTTGACAGAAAACAAATCCAAAATGATAAAATCAGAAATCAATAAACTTGCAATAATGCTAAATACTAAATAACAATAGTTCGTTAAAATTTTGATTATTAAGCGGCGGTTTTTACGCCAAAAAACAATAGTTCTTTGATATTAGGATGATTTAAGTCCAAGTCTGGGGTTTTCCCGAACGTTGATAATATTCGTTGGACCATTACCGTGTTGTGGATGAGGAGCTTGACATCTTCGCCCGAGAGGGTCAGCCCCGACTCGATGGAGAGAGCGTCGATAGCTATCGCCCTGAGGTGTCCTTCGGTACGGGATGCCAGGCCGGTGTTGAACGCCACCCAGTCGAACTTTCTCTGTGTAAATTTGCTACGCGGAAAAGGAGCTGCTCGCAGATCCCTCTCAGCTGGTCAAGTGGATTGGTCTTCATTGTAATCTAATGTTTTAGCAACCACTAAATTACTAAAAATCAACCACTTGACAAAATTTTCAGACAACTATTTTAATATATTTATATATTTTATTGTAATTTATATATATTCTAAATAAATAAACACACAATTACATTCACACATGAAGAAAAACATCATTATCCTTTTGTTGGCGGTCTTCATGCCGCTTCTCGCTGCCGCACAGTATGGCAGACAACCCGTTTCAATCATCCCACACCTTAGTGCTGGCTGGGGTGGATTCCCGGGAAGAAATGGAACCATCTCTGTTAACCATTGGATTGGATCCCTCGGTGCCGATGCAAAAATCGGTTTCACCGACAATTGGTCGTTGCTCGTCGGACTGGATTATCAGTTTCGATTCGATAATGCCGGTTATACAGGACATGGCGGCACCTATGACACATACGAACATGCGTTTCTTAAGGGGCATTACCTCCGTTTGCCTGTTCGTGCGGAATATGATTACGATTGGTTTTATATGGCAGTTGGTCCGTACCTGGAGAGAGGCTTCGGGCAAATGACCGATAAATATGAGTTTATGCTTGTTGGCCTTAACCTCGAACTCGGCGGACGAATTGAACTCAACCGACAAGACCATCTCCGAATAGGGCTGCTCACCACAGCCGGCTGCGCCCTGGAAAACCAAAAATCGCACGGCTTGATTGGCTATTATGAACTCAATTGGGTTCTGAGAGTTGGTTATGAGCATCAATTATAAAAATACAAATTAATAATACCATGAACATGACAACAAAACTCAGCCTCCTGGCCTTGCTGCTGGTAGCAGCGCTTGCAGGTTGCAAGCCCGACCCCGTCATCCCCGATCAACCCGACGAGCCTGTCATCCCGGATCCGGATACCCCCAACATCGTACTTCCCGCAGGTGCCTTGAGCGGCCTCTTCTCGGTGAGCGAAACCCAACAGGTGCGCTTCAGCCAAGGCAACCTGCAATACCAAGCCTCCACCGACACATGGCGCTTCGCCGAGAAACAGACGGACTGCGTCGGCGAGGGCAACAACAACATTGGCGAGAGCTACGACGGCTGGATCGACCTCTTCGGGTGGGGCACCAGCGGCTACGACCACGGCGCCAACGCCTACCAGCCCTGGAGCACCAGCGACAACTACAGCGACTACTACGCCTACGGCGGGTATACCCAGAGCCTGTCGGACCAATCGGGACAGGCCGACTGGGGCTACAACGCCATCAGTAACGGTGGCAACGAGGAGAACAACGGCTGGCGCACCATGCGCAGCAGCGAGTGGGGCTACCTCCTTGAACAGCGCAGCACCGCCTCGGGCATCCACTTCGCCAACGCCTGCGTCGACGGGACCAACGGCATGCTCGTCTTCCCCGACGACTGGGACGGCGCCGTCGGCTTCAACAACGCCGACCACTCCTCGACCGACTTCTCCGACAACACCGTCAACGCAAGCGACTGGGAGAGCCTTCAAGCCTCGGGGGTGGTGTTTCTGCCCGCCGCAGGCATCCGCGTGGAAGGCACACAGATCGCCTACATCCACAGCGGCGGCGTGTACTGGGCCTCCAACCCTAACTCCGAGGACATGGCCTATACGATGTACTTCTTCTATGAGGGCAAAGACCGCGACATCGATGCCAACGACCGCGAATACGGTGCCTCGGTGAGACTGGTGAGGGGTATTAATTAATATCAGCAATATTATTGTTGACAAGAATTAATTGAATTAATAGAAAATATAATAATATTGTTTTATCTTTGCGGGCGAAATAAACCATCAAACATTTGTCCGCAATGAAAAAACCTATTAACTTTGCCAATGGAAACAGCGATGAAGATATGAATTATCCCATTGGTATTCAGACTTTTG
>Ga0265301_10001491_pt1 | contig 30302 bp, 23 predicted proteins | sample AusTroGonzalo_MG_2_FD_193488 | JGI IMG/M metagenome (GOLD analysis project Ga0265301, IMG submission 193488) | Bovine rumen microbial communities from tropical cattle in Woodstock, Queensland, Australia - Gonzalo_04 | ecosystem: Host-associated > Mammals > Digestive system > Stomach > Rumen ... | reverse complement strand
CTATCCATAGTACATGTTATCCTCAATACGTATTAGATCTTGCTGATGGTAATACTAATGTACAAGTCTATAAAAAAACCAGTTATAGTAATAAACATCAAGAATGGATACTAAGAGGGGTTGATACTGTGGTTTTGGATGATGGCGAATACAATGTTTTTGTTTCTGATTTGGATAGAGTTGTTGGGCTAACGGGTGAAAAAATACGTGTTGATAATCTTCTAAAGATGGATGATACGAGAATTTGGAAAATAACAAAAGATAAAAAACATGATTTTTATACTATCATAAACGTACGAACTGGAAAGGCTTTGGGTGTTAATACTGAGATATTTAAAAATAGAGACAAGGTTACTTTGTGTAATTTAGAAGATAATTGTCGGATAAGCTGGTACTTTGAGGGGTTTGATGGTGGCGTTTATATAAAAAATGCATATAATCAAAAATTTGTTCTTGACTTGGAAGACGGAAAAGATGATATACAAATATACACTAGAATAGATTCAAATGTACATCAGCGATGGGTATTGAATAGGGTAGATAATGCAAATTACGGCGGTATTTATAATATTATGTATAGCGACGGCATGAGGTCGCTAGCCCTCGAAGAGGACTCTTTGGATTCTGGGATAAATACGGTAGTAGATAATAATTATACTTTTGATACTTCTCAGCAATGGGTAGTAACAAAAGAAAATGACTATTATCTCATCACTAATAAGAAAACTGGCAAAGCTTTAGATTTGTCTGGTGGTGTATTTTCCAATAAAGCTAATATCTGGCAATACAATCTCAATAAGACCTGTGCTCAACGTTGGAATTTTGTAAAGAATAATGATGGATCTGTAACTATCCATAGTACATGTTATCCTCAATACGTATTAGATCTTGCTGATGGTAATACTAATGTACAAGTCTATAAAAAAACCAGTTATAGTAATAAACATCAAGAATGGGTGTTGAGAGGTGTGTAGCTTGATATTTTGAAAAAACGTGGTATTATTTATAGCAGATGGCAGAGACGAAAAAAATAAAGATAGCTGTTTCAATCCAATCTGAGGTTCAGTATTTCTCGTTAGGGCCATTATTAAAAGAGCTTGCAAGAAGACGATATTCTATATATATTATTGGCGATTTTCATGAAAATAATGTGGATGGCTACAGGGAGATGGCCGCACGAACGAGGAGACTTTTGATTAAGGAGGGGTTTCAGCCTCTTGATCTTTCTAGTGTTGCGCATATTATGTTTGATTTGTGTTTGACTCCATACATAGATGAAAGGATAAAAGCCGAAAGGTTTATGAAATATGAATACGGGACATTAAATATTAAGCCAAATCCAACGTATATGCCTATTTTCATGGAGAAGTTCCATGCTTTTTTGTGTCAAAGTACTGTAACGAGACAACTATTAAGTGCATACGGCAAAACTTTTGCGGTAGATAATCTACGATTTTACAACAAAAGACGAATAGTTACAAAACAACCAAAATCAAAACCGGTAGTGTTATTTGCTCCTACTTATAATGATAAGAATAGCATAGAGAAAGTCAGTAAAACTATAAAGGAGCTAAAGAAAAATTATTACGTTATAGCAAAAGGACATCATGGTGTAGAATATCTTAAAGCAAATGTTGCACTAAAAAGTGCTCTGCAAGATATTGCTGATGAATATTATGGTTCCGATACGGAACTTGCTGATCTAATCATGCGTGCTGATGTCTGCCTTTTTGATAATTCGTCTGCGATTGCAGAGGCTCTTTATGCCGGGACGCCTTGCGCGATCATTACTGATGATCTTGATTATTTTAAGTTGGGAGACATACATACTTCTCAATATGAATTTGTTAAAAACGGAATAATACCATACACGAACAAAATATCGGATGTAATTAAAACTATTCGCATTGCAATGTCTGATAAATATATTACTAGACAACAAAAGTTGTCGAAGGAAATTTTTTCGCAGGAATTTAAAACTGGCATAAAGGGGTACGTTGAGGCGATTGAGTATATGCTATATGATCAAGTAGCGCAAGATTATATAAAATTACATAATTATATAATTAATGAAAAAGAACAGAAAGATAAAAAATATGAAAGATGTAATAAGGAGTTAGAAACATGCAAAGGCCTCGTCGTAAGACAAAATGAAATGTTGGGGCAATATGCTGAGGGGAAGCTTTATAAATTGGCTAGTAAGATTTATAAAATTGAAGGGAGAATAAGAAATGTCAAAAATTAAAATTGGTTATCTAGGAGGATGCTGGGATTTATTCCATATAGGACACCTTAACTATATACGTACTGCAAAAAGTTTGTGTGATTTTTTGATTGTCGATGTAACTCCGGACGAGATTGTATTTAAGCAAAAAAACAAAATGCCAATCATTAGAGAAAATGATCGGCTAGAGGTAGTTCGTGCTATTAAGTATGTCGATAGAGCTGAATTATCTGATGAAGATCGGGATCAGGGGGCATTAAAAAAATATGGATATAATGTTCTGTTTTTAAGTGAAGATCATAAAGGCAAAGAATATTATAATAAATTAGAGGAAGAAATGAGAAGGTTGGGCGTCGAGGTGATTTATTTACCGTATACGCAAGGGATTTCGTCGACTCAAATTAGGGCGCAATTGCATGGGCGTGTGGGGTAATTAGCGTAGCGGGTGGTGGTAGTTAGGGTTATCACACTAGTATCGTTACTATATGCTATAATGTGTGTATGAATAAAAAGGACGATAAGAAATATATTACTGAGCTTTGCGATGAATTGAAAAAAATCGGAGCCGAAAAGGCTGAACTTACGGAAAAGAATAAGGAATTAATAAAGCTATTAAATTCAAAAAGATACAAAGCCGTAGACTTTGTCACAGACACTGTCTATCGTCTGGCGCATAGGGTAAGTAAAAAACAAAAAATAATAGACAGTGCCGCAGTTGTAAAGAAAAAGATAGTTGATAGTACTAGAGATGTCGTAATTGGTAAAGTTGATATTATTAATATTAATTTTTACGATTGGGACGGAAAAGTGGTTTATAAGGGTGGGGCAGAGCGATACGTTTATGACTTAGCCTGCTTGTTGAAGAAAATGGGCTATAAAGTTAGAATTTTACAATGTTCAAATATGCCATTTGAAAAAATATATAAGGGCATTCAGGTGGTCGGAGTTGGCGCTGGCGACAAAAGTAATATGAGGGCGTGTTCTGCGGTATATAATTATTATTGCCGCGATGCAGAGTTTGTGATTGCTTCGCCGCTTGAACTTGCTTCAGAAATTCAAAATATTCCAGTAATTGGAATTAATCATGGCGTAAATTTCGACGATGAATATAATAAATATAATTCAAAATGTTTGCGTTCGTATGATGTACATATGGATGCTCTGAAGAATGTGGTGAGCTGTGTTTGTGTAGATACGAACTTTATTAATTTTACAAGAACACAAGATTATGCGTTGTCCCTAAAAGAGAGGTATATTCCGAACTATTATGATTCAAAACAATTTGCACGAGTTAGAGTGAAAAAAGATTCTGAAAAAATAATTTTTATATATCCAAGAAGATTATATAATGCAAGAGGTGTCGATATTACGATAGAAGCATTTGAGAAAATTTTGCCAGATTATAAAGATAAGGTGATTTTAAATTTTGTCGGACAGATTGATAATAGTGAAGCTGGTGCAATGCTTGATAGTATTATGTCTAAATATCCAAAAAACGTTTTTCATTATGAATATTCGATGGATGAAATGCCAAAAGCGTATAAAGATGCAGATGTGGTTTTGGTACCAACGCGTTATTCGGAAGGGACATCATTGTCATGTATTGAAGGTATGGCGTCTGGGGCGGCAATTATTGCTACGGATGTTGGTGGCTTGACTAATCTAGTAATAGATGGTTTTAACGGTAAATTAATTTCGCCGACTGTAGACGATTTGGTGGATGCGGTTTTGTGGATGATTAAAAAACCAAAAGAGAGGGTCAAGTTGGCCGAAAACGGATTGGCGGTGGTAAGAGAAGCTTTCACGAAAGAAAAGTGGGATAAAAGTTGGCAAAAAGAAATAAAACGAGTCAGTGGTGGTTTGGAAAAGTTGGAATCCTGAAACGAGCGTGCTATAATTAGGCAATGAAGGTTTTATCAGTTTTTGGGACGCGTCCTGAAGCTATTAAGATGGCTCCAGTGGTAAAAGAATTAGAATCTCGTGAAGGGATTGAGTCTGTAGTTTGTGTGACTGCGCAACATAGAGATATGCTAGATCAAGTTTTGGAAATTTTTAAAATTAAGCCAGATTATGATCTTAATATTATGAAGCCTGGACAGACTTTGACGCATATTACAGCGGAGGTTCTGAGGGGAATCGAAGAAGTTATTATTAAAGAAAAACCAGACTTAGTTTTGGTGCATGGGGATACGACGACAGCAATGGCGGCAGCGCTTGCGGCTTTTTATCAGCAAGTGAAGGTTGGCCACGTAGAGGCTGGACTTAGAACTTACGATAAATATTCGCCATTTCCAGAAGAAATGAACCGTCAGATTATTGATAGAATCGCAGATTATCTTTTTGCTCCTACAGAGATTAGTAAAGAGAATATTGGTAATAAACTAAACAAAGGGCAGAAGGTTTTTGTGACTGGAAATACAGCGATCGATGCACTAAAGACTACCGTATCGGAAGACTATTCTCATCCAGATTTGGAATGGGTTGGTAATTCTAAATTGATTTTGGTGACAGCCCATAGAAGAGAAAATTTGGGCGAACCAATGAGGCATATTTTCAGGGCGATTAGAAGAATTGTCGATGAGTATTCAGATGTGAAGGTGATTTATCCGGTACATTTGAATCCGAAAGTGCAAGAGGTAGCAAAAGAAGTGTTAGGTGATAGCAATAAAGTCAGATTAATTGAGCCTTTAGATGTACTAGATTTTCATAATTTTATGGAAAGAGCGTATTTTATCATGTCTGATAGTGGTGGTGTACAAGAAGAGGCTCCATCTCTAGGCAAGCCGGTGTTGGTATTGCGTGATACGACGGAGCGTCCAGAGGGGATTGAGGCTGGCACATTAAAACTTGTTGGTACTGAAACTGAGGAAGTCTATAACGCGGCAAAACAATTACTGGATGACACTAGCGTTTACGTAAAAATGTCTGAAGCGAAGAATCCATATGGTGATGGTTTTGCTAGTAAATATATTGTTGATGCAGTCATGGGGGAAAATAATGACTGAAGATGCATTGAAAAATAAAATTAAAGAATTAGAAAAAGAGAATGATTTTTTGAAGCGTGAGAATAAATATTTGAAAATATTAACTAGCTCTAAACGCTTTAAATTTGCAGAGAAAATAGCTACGGCATATAATGGAGTATTTCCAAAAAATACGAAACGTCGTAATTTCTTGGAAAAAATAGGGAAAACTGGAAAAAGAATTGTAGATAGAAAAAGAGTTAAACGTAATAAAAAAATAGCAACAAACATTGCTATGCTAGCAAAAGGATATAAGAAAGTAATTGTTCTTAATAGTATTCCTTGGGATCTTAAATTAAAACAACGTCCACACCATTTAGCGGAGGAATTTAGTAAACTTGGATATTTTGTGGTTTATCTTGAATATGATAATGTATTGAGAAATTTTAGAGTTATTAAAGAAAATTTAATCACTGTAAATACAGAAGAGTATTTAGTTGAGCTGCCAAAAGTTTGTCCAGAGTGTTATTTCTTGTCGCCGAATAATATGCCAACCAAATTTAAAATTTTGAAAAAGATGGTGGATGGTGGATATAAATTTATTTATGATTATCTTGATGAATTTCATGAAGATATCTCTGGTGACCTTAGTATTCAGATGGAAGTTTGGAATAAACTTGAAGACTTAAAACCAGTGGTTTGTTTGGCTACTGCGAAAAGACTTTATAACGAACTAAAAAAGCATTTAGGTAAAAATCAAAAAGTTGTGATAGCAAGTAATGCGGTGGTGGTTGAACATTTTGATTTCGAAAAAAATAAGGTTAAAACTCCTCCAGTAGATATAGCTTCTGTGGTGAGAAAAAAGAAGCCAATAATTGGTTTTTATGGGGCTTTGGCTCCATGGATTGATTTTGGGTTACTTAATAAAGTCGCAAAGAATCATCCGGAGTGGGAGTTCGTGTATCTTGGTGTAGACTATCATGGGGCGGCTAAGGATTTAGAAATAATTTCTAACGTACATAATCTGGGAGCTAAAAACTATGAACAATTACCAAGATATGCAAAATATTTTAATGCAACGATTATTCCATTTAAACATGGTGAAATTGCTAAGGCAACTTCACCAGTAAAGTTATTTGAATATATGGCAGCGGGTTTACCAACGGTGTGTACACGTGATTTGGATGAATGTAAAAGTTATAAATATGTATATGTAGCAAAAAATGATACCGAATTTGAGGAATATTTGAAAAAAGCTATTGATGATTATAAAAACAGTAAGTGTCGTAAAGAACTGTTGTTGCAGGCAAAAAATAATACATGGGCAAAAAGGGCACAGGTTATAGATGATTTTTTGGGAGCAAAAAATGGATAAAAAAGAAAAAACGAAAAGTCTGATTTTTGCGTTGATATTTTCGTTAATTGTAGCATTTACGTTGTTTGTATATGAGCCAGTTGTAATGTATGCTGGAAATATTGATGAATTTTGGTTTGATAGTGGTGTTTTGATGCAAAATATGTTGTTGCCGTTTTTGGTTGCTTTTTTTGGCTTAGCGGCTATTTATGTGGTACTATTTTTGGCTTCTTGTCGCAAAAAAACGTTTTTTTATGTATCTGAAATAATATCTTTTGCGGGCTTTATTTATTTGTATATACATGGTAACTTTTTAACATCGATGTTGCCAACGCTTTATGGGGATAAGATTGATTGGTCGTCGTTTGTTTTTGGGCATATTATGTCGATAGTGTTGTTGGTAGTATTGGTGGGGATTTTAATCTTTGGCATAAAAAAAATAAGGTTAAGAAAAACGGTCGAATATACGTTTTATGTCGTATTAGGGTTTACGGCAATGATGGTTGTTTCGTTCGTCACTACCTTACTTACGCCGGATTTGTTTGTTAATAAAGAGGTTCAGCCAGTTGTTACGGCCAAAAATATTCGGAAACTTTCGGTTGATAAAAATCTTTACATTTTTTTGGTAGATTGTACGGATTCGGTGGCTTTTAATGAATATGTACAGAAAAAATATAAAGAAGATTTTAAGGATTTTACTTATTTTGAAAACAGCGCCCCTGGCTATTCATTAACTAGAGATTCTATCCCTTTAATTCTTACAGGAAGATGGAATAGGAATGAAAATCAATTTAATAAATTTTCCACAGAGGCATTTGATAATTCGGAGCTTTTTGCACATTTGCAAGAAGAAGGATATGAAATGAATTTGTTTAGTGATAGTGTTTTGTGGAACAGTAGAAAAGCACTCAGTGTATCAAATATGAATAGTGAGAGTAAAACATGGAGTCGGAAAGAATTCATCAAACAGGAAATGAAATATATTATGTATAAGTATTTGCCATTTCCATTAAAGGCGTTCTCTAAAATTGAGTCGATGGATTTTAATTTAGCACTAAGATATGATGATTCGGATGAGCTATATGATTGGAAAAACCTATACTATTACGATAATGTAATTAAAAAAGATGTAGAAAAAACAGACAAGAAACTCTTTCATTTTGTGCATGTAGAAGGTGCGCATAGCCCATACGATATGGATGAAGAGATGAATTTGGTTGAGAATGGGACATATAATCAAAAAATTGGTGCTGCCGCAAAAATAGCGGACCTAGCTATTGGAAGAATAAAAGAAGCTGGAGTTTTTGATAATTCTGCTGTGGTGATTATGGCTGACCATGGATGGCTAACTAGAGACCCGGTGCTTTATATAAAAGGTTTTAATGAAAAAAATGAGAATATGGCAGTATCTAGCAAACAGATATCTTGGGGAGATTTGAGTTCGGCCTTCATGAGACTTGTCGATGGTTCTTTTGCTGAAGACGCATTTAGAGATGTACCTAGTGGTAATAGAGAAAGATATTTTTATGTCAATCCGTATTATGATAAGGAGCCTATGACTGAGTGGAAAATTGAGGGTGGAGAATCGTATGATTCTAATAATTGGATTAAGACTGGTATAGAATATCCGTACCCTACTACTTAAATAAATTTTCGTAAGCTTTGGCGACTTCTTCTGGGGAACTATCTAGTGTAACTTTTCCGTTTTCGATGAGAATAGCGCGGTCGCAGAATTGGCGAATGTTTTGCATAGAGTGAGTGACTAAAATTACAGTTTGGTTGCCATGTAGGGAGGCGAAATAATCGGTGCATTTTTGCTGGAATGCTGCGTCACCAACAGCTAGAACTTCGTCGAGAAGGAGAATGTCGCCACGGGCACGAATGGCAATTGAAAAAGCAAGACGAACTTGCATGCCGGAAGAATAATTTTTGAGCTTTTGGTTTTGAAATTCTTTGAGTTCGGCAAAATTCCAAATGTCATCGTACATTTTATCTATTTCTTCATTCGAAAAACCAAGCATAGCTCCATTTAGATAGACATTCTCGCGACCAGTAAGTTCTGGGTTGAAGCCAACACCAAGTTCAATAAAAGGAATAAGTGTACCGTCGACAATGATTTCACCTTTTTCTGGATAATAAATACCAGCGAGGGTTTTTAATAGAGTTGATTTGCCGGAGCCATTTCGGCCAACAATGCCAACAAACTCACCTTTTTTGATTTCAAAATTAATATCTTTTAGAACATGTTGTTCTTTGTAACCTTTGACTCCACGAAGATGATTGAAAATGGCTTGTTTTAAACCGAATGATTTTTCTGTTGGTAGGCGGAAACTTTTTTGAAGGTTCTTAACGCTAATAGCTATATCGCTGTTTGTTGAAATTTCTTTTCTTACACCAATTTGACGTTTCATTAAACTTCCTCCGCGAAGAATTTAGATTTTTTCCTGAAGACCAAGGCGCCAATAATAAGTACAGCTAGAACAATGATGACTGGAATAATGGAAACTAAAGGATTATGAATATAACTCCAAGTAGTATCTACTGGTCCTACGGCCGAAATGAAGGCAAAACGAATATCCTGAATGCATTGAGCAATCGGGTTCAGGAGAAGAGCTTTTGCGATAAATGGATGGCTCGGTTCTTGTATGGTGCCAGCGACCATACTAATTTTATAGATAATAGGGATTGCATAAAAAAGGGCTTGAACGAAAACATCCCAAATCGATGTAATGTCGCGATATTTAACGTTGATAGAGCCAAGTAAGAAGGCGATGCCGAGTGAAAGACAATAAAGTTCAAAAATGGCAGGGATAACAAGGAGCCAGCTGAAACTTGGCGTGATACCATTAATGAGTGCAAAAATAACAATAACAATGAGATTGATAAGCATATTAATGACGGCTGTAAGTGTGGCTGAAACAACGACGATGTATTTTGGGAAGCTAATTTTGCGAAGAAGATCACCGCGTACGACAATAGCCTGCATTCCTTGGGATGTGCATTCGGTGAAAAAACTCCACATGGTAGTACCGATAAGTAAGTATACTGGATAATGTGGGTCGTCTTTGCCTATAGGTAAAAGAACGGAAAATACGAAATAAAGAATTGCAAACATCATAAGTGGGCGAAGTAAGGCCCATAGATAGCCAAGAATAGAATTTTGATAGCGTAATTTAAAGTCGGTTTTAGTGAGTTCTTTTAGGAGAATACGATTACGCCTATTGAAAACATTAGGAATATTCATGTAGATTATATTATCATAAAAATAGTTTTAAGTCTAATGACGCAGATTAAATGAGCAAAAAAATAATTATGATATAATTAACTGGTAATAAAAAAATAAGAGAAGGTTATATGTTTTTTGTCGATTTTCTAGGATGGATAATGAAACTATGTTATCAGGTAGTTGGTAATTATGGTTTGGCTATCATATTCTTTACTTTGATCAGTAAAATTATTTTATTGCCGATTTCGATTTGGGTGCAAAAAAATTCCATCAAGATGGTAAAAATGCAGCCAGAAATCAACCGTATTAAGATTAAATTCTTTGGCGACAAAGATACCATCGCCGAAGAGGAATCCAAAGTTTACAAAGCTCATAAATATAATCCTTTGGTGTCTATTGTTCCTCTTGCTGCACAAATCATTTTACTTCTTGGTGTAGTAGAAATTGTTAAAAACCCAGCTCATTACATTGGTGTAGAAAACCTCAATTTTGATTTTCTCGGTTTTGATCTTCGTTGGATTGCGGCTGAAGATGGTGGAATGGCAATTTGGATTCCAATTATCGCGGGGCTTTCAGCACTTGCACTCTGTATTGGGCAAAATATTATGAATGTGCTTCAAGCTGAGCAAGGCAAAGCTAATAAATATGGTATGCTTATCTTTTCCGTGGGCTTGTCTCTTTATCTTGGTACTTTTGTGACTGCTGGGGTGGCGCTTTATTGGACCGCTAGTAATCTTCTTGCCATCCTGCAACAATGGCTTCTCAATATTGCCATTAATCCTAAAAAACATGTAGACCACAAAGCTTTAGATGAAACCCGTAAAGAGCTTAAGGAACTTCAGAATCTTTCTAAAAACACTAAACGCACCGCTGAGCAAATTCGCAAAGAAAAGGCTGATTACAAACGCTTCTTTAGCGTTGCTAATAAACATTTGGTTTTTCATTCGGAGGGTAGTGGGTTTTACAAATATTACAAGGGAATTATTGAATATATACTTAAGAATACCAACCTTACGATTCATTACATTACCAATGATTATAATGATCAAATTTTTGAGATTGCTAAGAAAAATCCACAGATTAAACCATATTATATTGAAGAAAAGAAAATTATTACATTGATGATGAAGATGGATGCCGACGTGGTAGTTATGACTATGCCGGATATTGATAACTACCATATTAAACGTAGCTATATCAGAAAGGATATCGAATATATTTATATTCCACACGGTATGGATAGTTTAAATCTCACAATGCGGAAAGGTTCAATGGATCATTATGATACTGTTTTTGTGGTTGGAAAACATCAACGAGAGGAATGTGAAAAAACTAATAAAGTATACGGTTTGAAGAATCGTAGGATTGTAGATTGGGGATATTCTCTTCTTGACGATATGCTTAATGATTATAAGAAAGTCAAGAAAGTTCCATCTAAAACGAAGACTATCATGATTGCTCCATCTTGGCAAAAAGATAATATCATTGATCTTTGCTTGGAAAAAATTTTGGATTCACTTAAAGGTGGCAATTATAATGTTATTGTTCGTCCTCATCCACAACAGGTTCGACATATGAAGGATGCGTTTGAAAAAATGAAAGAAAAGTATGCAGGGACTAATATCGAGATTCAAACTGATTTTTCTAAAACTAGCTCAGTGTTTAATGCTGATTTGCTCATTACGGATTGGTCCAGTATTGGCTACGAATATGCCTTTACTACCGAGAAACCAGTAATTTCCATTGATACACCGATGAAGATTATGAACCCAGAATATAAGAAGATTAAAGTTGAACCATTTAATGTTTGGGCGCGTGAAGAAATTGGTGAGGTGATAAAAGTAAAAGACGTAGAAAATATTGATAAGGTCGTAGAAAAAATGCTTAGAGCTCCTAAAAAATATCAAAAGAAAATAAGTGCTCTTAAGAAAAATTCAGTGTATAATTTGGGGAGTAGCTCTAAAATTGGAGCTGAATATATTATAAAATGTGTACAAGAAAAAATTAAAGAAAGGAAAAAACAATAATGAACGTTTTTACAGAATTTGGATATGTTGATCCTTCAGTTATGACTTATGCGATACAAGCTGGCGCTGGCATTGCAATTGCAGTTGGGGCGTTTGTTGGGCTTTATTTTAGAAAGGCAAAGAAGAAAGTTAATAAGAAACTTCATATTGATGAAAACAAAAATAAAGAAGTAGAATCTGACGAAATAATCGTTAAGAAGGATAAGTAGGTTTTATGCAAGCGCTAATTCTGGCGGCCGGAATGGGGAAAAGACTTGGTAGATATACTGCCGGAAATACTAAGTGTATGCTAAAGGTCAATGAGAAGACTTTGGTGGAGCGTGCAATAGAAGCTTTACTAAATGCTGGCGTCAATAAGCTAATATTAGTAGTGGGGTATAAGGGTGAGAACGTAAAAGACTTTTTGCTAAAAGAATGTAAGAATCCAAAAATTAAGGATATGGAGTTAGTCTTTATTGATAATCCTATTTATGATAAGACTAATAATATTTATTCTTTGTCTTTAGCTATAGAAGAATTGGTTAAGAATGACACTATCCTTCTTGAATCGGACTTAATATACGAACCAGAGTTAATTAAGCGGGTGGTAGAGAATCCAAATAAAAATGTAGTTTCGGTAGCGAAATATGAGCAGTGGATGGATGGCACTGTTGTAAAGTTGGGAGAAGATTATGGAATTAAAGAATTTATTGAGAAGAAGGATTTTTGCTATAAAGAAATAGACCAATATTATAAGACGGTTAATATTTACAAGTTTAGTAAAGAGTTTTTAAAGAAAGAGTTTGTGCCGTTTTTGAAAGCATATATTGAATCTTATGGTGAAAATGAATATTACGAATTAGTGCTTAAAGTCATTGCACATATTGCTAGAAGTAATTTGTATGCCTTGGATGTTTCCGATCTTGATTGGTATGAGATTGATGACGCTCAGGATTTAGATATTGCGACTTGTATGTTTTCTGAAGGGAAAGAACGTTTAGCGAAATTTCAAAAACGTTACGGTGGGTATTGGCGTTTTGAGAAAATATTAGATTATTGTTATCTTGTTAATCCATATTATCCGACCGCCGGCTTACTTAATAGGCTTAATTATTTTTCGAAAAAGTTGATTACTCAATATCCTTCTGGTCAAGAGGTAAATTGTATTTGCGCAAGCCGCATTTTTAATGATATAAATACGGATTATCTTGTAGTAGGGAATGGGGCTGCTGAATTAATATCGGTTTTGGGTAATTCGATTATTTCTGGTAATATGTTTTTGCCGGAATCTGCTTTTAATGAATATGCTAGATGTTTTGGTAATTGCAAAATCAATCGTTTTGATCTGAGTGACGATAATTATAAATACTCGATCGAAAAGATGAAAATCGCATTAAAGAATAATGACGTTCTTTGTATTGTGAATCCGGATAATCCTTCTGGGGCATTCATTCAGGAAGCAGACATGCTCGATTTGCTAGATGAGGCAAAGGACCAACGAAAGACCATCATTTTTGATGAATCGTTTATCGATTTTGCAGATCCAAAGGAACGTTATACTTTAGTCAGGGATGATGTTTTAGAAAAATACCCAAATCTAATTGTCGTAAAAAGCATTAGTAAATCTTACGGTGTTCCTGGAATTAGGTTGGGGATTCTCGCTTCAAGTAATAAAGAGTTAATTCGGGCGATTAAACAAAAATTACCAGTTTGGAATATAAATTCTTATGCGGAGTATTTTTTGCAGACGGCTAATCTTTATAAGACGGATTATGCTTCGGCATGTGACAAAATTAGTGAAGAGCGTGAGCGAATGACTAAAAGATTAAGAGAAGTGCTTCCAAATGATTGCACGGTATATGATTCTCAGGCGAACTTTATATTAATAAATCTCGGTAAGCATAATTCTACGGATTTTGCAGTGGATTTATTGGATAATGATATTTTCATTAAGGATTTACGAACTAAGCACGCATTTGAGGGAAAGAATTTTATACGATTAGCTATTCGTACTCAGGAAGAGAATGATAAGCTAATTGCCTGTCTAAAGAAATATTTTTAATAAGTATTATTTTGAACGACGTTTTGAGCGAAGGTAGGAAATATGCCATCGGAGATAGACGAGATGGAGCCAGAATTTTTCTTTGAGAGTAGGGTTTTTGCCAAGCCAAGTTTTTAAGTCTTTATATTGAGCTTGCCAATTGTGCCAATTGGTGGCAGCAGAGCTGATGGTGCTAGTTTCGGTGCCGTAATTATAAATATATAATGGTTCGAGAACAAAATTAATATTGGCAGATTTGACAGCTTTTAGATAATTGAGGACGAATTTAGTATCTTCAGCAAAGTTGATAGACTCATCGAATTTGAGATTTTTGGCAATGTCAGCTTTGTAAAGTTTGTTGACAGAGGAATAGATGCGTCCATCGATGGCAAGAAGATACAATATGTAGGCTTTTTTTGATTCGTTTGGACGAATAGAGCGTAAGGGGTTGATGTAAACATTTTCGACGGAATGTTGTCGTAAGCGTTTGTAACGAATGCCACAGACGGAAAGAGCTGTATCTCGATTTTTAAATAGAAGTTTTTCGATAAAAGTTTTGGTAATAGTGTCATCGGAATCAACAAAACTGATATAATTGCCGGTGGCGTTTTTGAGTCCACGATTTCTGGCGGAAGATTGACCAGCGTTTTTTTGGTGAATAATTTTGATGCGTTGGTCTTTTTTGGCATAATCGTCAGCGATTTTGCCAGAATTATCAGTGGAACCGTCGTCGATTAGAATAACTTCGAGATTTTGGTAAGTTTGGTCTAGAATGGAATCTAAGCACTTTGGTAAATATTTTGCGGTGTTATAAATTGGTATGATGATGGAGACTTTGGGGTTCATAAGGAGATTATATCATTCTTTGCAGAAAGTTATATTTTTATTGTAAATCGGTTTTGGATAACCCTAATTTACGAGAAAATTAGCATGATATTTTTAAGGTTTGGATTAAGTTTTTTGAATTTGATTTTTGGTTTGGAGAAAAGGTAACAAAAGATGAAGATAATAAAAATTGGTAAAAAGACAATACCGAAATTATAAAAGTTATGTTGAAAAAATCAAAATTGCAAGTGTCGGTGGGACATAATTATGAATCGTGGAAAATTCCAGGTAAAAAACTCGGCCGATTGGAGTAATAATAAAAGCGGAAAAGATGGTACAGAAAATGACAGCATCTTTGACGAGCAATTTTGGTTTGCGATTTAAGATAATGTAGGTAGCAAAATAAAAAACAGATGATTGGTGAGGCGTAGAGAATTGTGGCAAGGATTTTATTTTTGTTTTTCATAATTTTCTTCATTTTCTTCATTTTTGGATTTGCCGAAGACAAGCTTGTCGTAGAAGAAAAAATTTAAAAGCATGGTAATAGCAGTAACAAAACAAAAGATGCCGGTGCTTTCAATGAAATCATAATCAAAAGGGATATGTAAGGAAGTAGAAACTTGATGAGCGAGTTGATAGATTGGAGAAAAAAAGCCAAATAGCCAAGTAAAAAATGGGCTAATCAGAAGAGCCGTGAGGAGGTTCCAAATAAAGAATTTGATGATACCTATTTTTCCGGGGGTGCGTTTTTTCCAGGTGATTTTGGAATGTAAAAGATACGCTAGAAAAGTTGCAGCAATGTACGAGATTGCCGAATCGATCCAGAGTAAGTCATTATTATTAATGACGCGAGCTAAGATGGAAAAAATAATAAAGTTAAAAATAGTGATGACGATTCCGATTAGAATGAATTTGCTGGCCCGGTGTGCTTTATTCATGATTATAATTATAACAATTAAGGTGTATAATGAAAGCATGAAAATGATTTCAATTGTAGTACCGGTTTATAATGAAGAAGAGGACATTCGTGGTTTTCTGGAGAAAAAATTATTGCCAGTAGTAGAAAAAATTAAAGGTTATAAAAAAGAAATTATATTGGTAAATGATGGTTCTTTGGATAACACTTTAAAGATTTTGCAAGAGTTTGCTGAAAAAATAAAATTTATAAGAGTAGTGGCGTTATCGAGGAACTTTGGTAAAGAGGCGGCTTTGTCGGCGGGAATTAAATATGCGAGTGGTGATGCAATAATAACTATGGATGCGGACGGACAACAGCCACCTAAAAAAATACCAGATTTTATTAAAAAATGGGAAAACGGGGCAGAGATTGTGACCGGTGTGAGGGACCATTATACTAAACACGGATTGATTCCAAAGCTCGGATCTAAATTATTTTATAGATTATTGAGAATGATGGGGAATAAGGCGACAGTACCTGGTTCGACGGACTATAGATTAATTGATAGAACAGTGGCGGATGAATTTAATAAATTATCGGAACATAATAGAATTACGCGGGGGCTAATTGATTGGCTGGGGTTTAAGCAGGAATATATATATTATGTGTACGGTGTAAGGATGGCAGGTAAACCATCATACAAATTTAAAAAGTTGTTTAATCTTGCGATTGATAGTTTTGTGTCAATGTCTACAACGCCATTAGTGATTTTTGGTTATATCGGTATGATTATTACGATTTTTTCGTTTATTTTGGGACTTTTTATTATTATCCAACAGTATATTTTGGGTGACCCGTTGGGATTGGCGTGGAATGGTGCGGTGCAGTTGTCGGTATTTGTGACATTTTTGGTGGGACTGGTTTTGGTATCCCAAGCGATTACGGCTCTTTATATTTCGCATATACATGCTGAATCGCAAGGTAGACCACTTTATATTATAGACAAAAAGGAATCCAAGAATATACAAAAATGAAAGATAGGGCGGAAAAAATTTTAAGAACGTTTAAACCTTTTATAAAACCGTTTTTGATAGTGTTTTTTATTTATGCTTTTGCGATGTTGGCGATGTGGCGAAGTGGAGTCTCTTTTGTAGATGATAAGGGAAGAGCGATTTTTGGTTATGCGTGGACTTCGGATTTTAATAGGTTTTCTTCGACGGCTTTTGGCTTATTGATGAATGCAAATGATAGATTGTTGGATATATCTCCATGGCCGCAAATTCTTGGGATGGGAATTTTGGCGATTGCGGGAGTGGTTGTGACTTATGTGTTTTGTGATAAAAAAATAAAATACCTACCTTTGATATTGACCACATTTATTGGAATAACACCACTTGCGATTGAGTGTTGGATGTATAAATTTGATGCTCCATGTATTGCTCTTTCAGTGCTGGCGTCGGTGTTGCCAATTTTGTGGTGGCCAAAAGATTTTAGCAAGAAAGTAGTGACGAAATTCGGCATTATTACGATGATTTGTATGTTAGTTATGTGGACGACATATCAGGCTGCGAATGGGATTTTTCCGGTTTTATGTGTATATATGGCGGCCAAAGATTATATGAAAGGTGAAAAAATATTGTCAATAATTAAGAAGTTGGGTTTGGCTGTGGTGGTTTTTGTGATTCCGGCTTTGATATTTAAATTTTGCTTGCCGGAGCCGAGTAAAAGTTATCGTAAGAACGAAATGCTAAGCTTGGCGGAATTAGTGTCGGGAATGTGGGGTAATTTTATGAATCATTTACGTCTTGCAGCGCAAAGTTTAAATATTTGGCAAAAAATTTTGGCAGGATTAGCATTTGTGGGAATGGTGATTTTAATATTGCGAGAATATAAGAAAAAAAGTTGGTTTTTAATATTGGCTTTCGTGATTGCGTTGCCGTTGTCGATAGGGGCATATCTACTGCTCAAAGAACCACCATTGACGCCAAGATCGTTTGTGGGGGTCGGGATGGTGTTTGTGCCGGTGATAATACTGGCTACTAAGAATGTAAATAGAATTTTAGATTATTTTTGCGTATTTCCGAGTTTGGTTTTACTATATTCATTTTTAATGTTTGTTTTAGCTTTTGGGAATGGTTTGGCTGACCAGGAGAGATGGGCTAATTATCGGGTTGAAGATTTGGTGAGTGGGCTTTCGGAACTTTATCCTGATAGAAATGAAATACTAGAGAGAAAAATTCAAATTGCGGGTGATATTGGTATGTCAAAAGTAATGCAACATGTGGCAGAAAAATATCCGGCAACGAAACAAATAGTGACTTTACAGCAAACGGGGCTTAGTTGGGCGGCTTGGGGGCTGACAAAAATTAGGAGCTATTATAATAGACAGCAGACTTTTGAGGAGGAGTATCCATATGAAGTATTTTGCGGTTTGGGGGTTGATAATATAAAGAAAGATACTTATTATTATACAATTCGTGATAATGGTGGATATATTTGCGTGGATTTAAAGTAGAGTTTAGCTCTGGACAGAACTTGATTTTTTTGTTATAATATATGCGTTTATTTAAGTGAAGGCGGAGAAATATGAGTGCAGTAGATGCGGAAGATGCTGAAATTCGGAAGATTGAGGGGGAGATTTTTGGTACTGACAATGTAATACGAGTGAGAGGGGCGAGACAAAACAATCTACACGACCTTGACGTGGATATTCCGCGAGATAAATTAGTAATTATTACGGGGCTTTCTGGGTCTGGGAAGTCGTCGCTTGCTTTTGATACGATTTATGCAGAAGGTCAAAGGCGATATGTGGAGTCTTTGAGCTCCTATGCAAGAATGTTTTTGGGCGTGATGGATAAACCGGACGTAGATTCAATTACAGGACTTAGCCCGGCGATTTCGATCGATCAGAAGTCGACTTCGAGAAATCCACGTTCGACGGTGGCGACGGTAACCGAAGTATATGATTACTTAAGATTGTTGTTTGCGAGAGTAGGTGTGCCGCATTGTCCAATTTGTCATAAAGAAGTAAGTCGAAGAAGCGTAGATGACATTGTGAACGAGGTGATGAAATTGCCACTAGGTTCAAAGTTGATGTTGCTTGCGCCAATTGTAACTAGTAAAAAAGGTGAATTTTTGCATATTTCGGAACAGTATTTAGCGAAAGGTTTTTCGCGGGTGCGAGTGGATGGAATTATCTATGCTTTAGATGAATTTCCAGAACTGAATAAAAACGAGAGACATAATATTGAAATTGTAGTAGATAGATTTGTGCTATCACCAGAGCTTCGGACAAGAATTGCTGGTTCAATAGAACAAGCGCTGGAGATGGGACAGGGGATTATTCAGTTACTAAAGATAAATGATACTTCAACAGCTGTAGGTGAATCGCGGATTGGGGCTGAGAGCACGGAAATTTTAACATTTTCGCAGAGATATGCCTGTTCAGATCATCCGGACGAGTTGATACCTGAACTTTCGCCGAGACTTTTTTCGTTTAACGCACCAGAAGGGGCTTGCCCAGTATGTACAGGTTTGGGGTCGCGAATGGAAATTGACCCTGGGTTGGTTTTTAATAATAATTTGACAATTGCTGAGGGTGGGATTCGGCCTTTTAATCGGATTGGGCAAGATTCATGGTGGCTTAAAAGATTGATGCAGGTGGGGGCAAAACATGATTTTAATGTGCAGACGCCGATTGGTGAGCTTTCTGAAGAAGCGCGTCATTTGATTTTGTATGGTACTGGTGATGAAAAATACGAAATGAAAATTAGTGGATCGGGACGATTTGCAGACGGGACGGTTTATCAGACGACTTATGAGGGTGTGATCCCAACTTTGGAAAGACGGTACAATGATCCTAAGATTTCGGATTTCGTAAAACACGATATCGAAAGATTTATGCGGGTAAGAGAATGTCAGGAATGTCATGGGGCGAGACTTAAACCCGCAGTGCTTGCGGTGACAGTGCATGATCTTAACATTGTGGACATGTGCAATTTAGATGTAGATGCAATACTTGAAGTTTTGAATCAAGATTTAGGATTTACGGAAGCAGAAAATCTGATTGCTGGGCCGATTTTAAAAGAAATTCGCGAGCGAGTGAAATTTATGCAAGATGTGGGACTTGGATATCTTGAGCTTGGTCGGGCGGCGAATACTCTTTCTGGCGGTGAGGCGCAAAGAATTAGACTCGCGACGCAGATTGGTTCGGGGTTACAAGGCGTGTTATATGTACTTGATGAGCCGTCGATTGGGTTGCATCAACGCGATAACGATAAGTTGATTGCAACGTTAAAACATTTACGTGATTTAAAGAATACAGTGTTAGTGGTGGAACACGATGAGGACACGATGAGGGCGTCGGATTATATTATTGATATTGGGCCGGGGGCAGGGCTTAATGGTGGGCGTTTGGTGGCGGCAGGAACGCCAGAGGAATTGGCAAAAAATCCGAATTCAATTACGGGTAAATATTTGTCTGGTGAAATGACGATTCCGACACCAAAGAAGCGTCGTAAAGCAAAACGAGGTCAAGAACTTGTTGTGGTGGGGGCGCGTGAGAACAATTTGAAAAATATTGATGTACATTTTCCGCTTGGGGTGATGACGGTAGTATCGGGTGTGTCGGGTTCGGGAAAATCGACCCTGGTAAATTCGATTTTGGCAAACGAGTTATTGGCGCGACTTCATCGAGCGCAAACAGTATCTGGTACTCATGAACGAATTGATGGAATTGAAAATATCAATAAAGCAATCGTGATTGATCAGTCGCCAATTGGACGAACGCCGAGATCAAATGTGGCTACTTATACGGGAGTATTTACACAAATTCGGGAATTATTTGCAGGACAACCCGAGGCTGAAATCAGGGGTTATAAAGCTGGCAGATTTTCGTTTAATGTAAAGGGTGGACGATGTGAGCATTGTCAAGGCGATGGCGTAAATAAGATTGAAATGCATTTTTTGCCAGACGTGTACGTAACTTGTCCAAAATGCCATGGACGAAGATATAATGCAGAGGCTCTGGAAATTAAATATAAAGGTAAAGATATTTCGCAAGTGCTTGACATGACGATTGATGAGGCGGTGGAATTTTTTGCAAACATTCCATCGATTGTAGGTAAGCTTCAGACAATTAAAGAGGTTGGTTTGGGATATATTAGGTTAGGTCAGCCAGCGACAACGTTTTCTGGTGGCGAGGCGCAAAGAATTAAGCTTGCAACGGAATTAGCGAGACGTTCGACTGGGCGTACACTTTATATTTTGGACGAGCCAACGACAGGTCTTCATACGGACGATGTAAAAAGATTACTCACTATTCTTAATAGGTTGGTGGATGGTGGAAATTCGATGATTATTATTGAACATAATTTACACGTAATTAAGTCGGCAGATTGGGTAATTGATATGGGGCCAGAAGGTGGATTAAAAGGTGGGTTGGTTTGCGATGAGGGGACGCCAGAAGATTTGGCAAGACGTGCAAAGACGCCAACGGGTGAGTATTTAAGGAAATATTTGTAGAGAATTTGAAATAGTTTTTTTGAGGAGGGGGTGTTTTTGCACAAAAAATAAAAAGGTTGTGGTAAAATGGTGGTAGATATGGTCGCGGGCGCATATGCAATTGGTGGTTCTGGGCAGGGGGATATTATTTTGAGTTCGGGTGGAAAGAAGAAGTCGAAGAAAATAGTTATAATTATTGCGGTGATTTTGGCTGTTGTTCTTTTGGGGACAGGTGCAGCAGTATTTCTTATTAATAACATGTCAAAATCTGGAAATAGTTATTTTGATGATTTGAAAAAATATATAGAGGTTGGAAATGGTAAAAACGAGAAGGGGGATTTAATATATGCTGTTTCGATTTCGAACGAAAGCAATGACATAATACGAGATTATTATCGTGAATTAGTAGAAAAAGAAGAAGCGTTTTTTAATAGTACAAATATAAATAATGATGTCATTAGCGAATATAAGATAGGATTAAAAGTGCTTAGAAATGCAATTGATTATGTTGAAGTTGGGAATGAACTGATTGACAACTATAATATAGATAACAATATGTCGGCATTAGATTATGTTGGTAATTACTTGTCTTGTGGTGATTCTGGTTCAGTATTAGATATGATTTGTGCGATTGAGTTGTATTATTATACTAGTATTATTGAGGAATATGTATTATACGTGGGAGCAGGATGCTATAATGACGGTTTTTATGATGGTGCGTGTATTGAAAGAAAATATGGAACGGATGTTTCTTTGACATATATGAATGATTTAAACTACCCTGGATATTATTTAACAAAAATATCCAGTAATAACGTAAAGGTATTATTAAGCGAGTTGATTGAAAAAATGAATTCAGATGTGGAGAAAGTATTAAATGATAATTAGAAAAAGAACGAAATATACTTTGATACTTTTGGGAATGGCTGTTTTTTGTGCGCTAAATGTGAGTTTTTCGAATGTAGTTCGCGCCAAAATTAAATCCGATGAAGCTCTATATGAACTCTCGATTCTTCAAGGAGTTAGAGCATGTTATTCCGCAGCAAAACCAGAAATATCGGGAGAGGATGCTGATAAGGCTAATAATGGTGACTATAAAGCTATTTTTGCGGATGATTTTGATGAAATGGAAGCCTGGGTTACTACTCATGTGGGCAATAAGTTAGAATCGGTTTTCAATGGTGATGAAGCTGATAGTAATTTGAACTGCGAGGAAATTTTTGAGGGTTATAAAGGTCTGAGTGGTAGCGCTAATGGTTTAATAAACTATGGTAGTATACCAGGAAATTTGTTGGGATTAGGTTATGAAGAATATAACAGTGAAAGTAATGATGGTCAAGACGTGGCGCGTGTTAATATTAAAATTAATTCAATAACGGCAAATGATGGGGCGAGTGATAATGAATACGGTAGTATCATTGAGCTTACTATTGCTGACGGTAATATAACTTGCGTTGGTTCTCAAAAAGAAAGTAAGGGTTTGTTTTCTTCGAAAGAATATTATTGGGAGACGGAATATTGCACTGGAAAAGTTAGAATAGACATTGGCTATCCAAATTCCAATAAAAAAAATGCATATTTAGAAATTGAATTCCCTTTGGATGGAGATCCATTAATAACGGCTTCTGGTTTTCCGAGGAGTGATTTTGCTAATTATATTCCGTCCATGATGAGGAGGTTAGATTTGGCGGTAAAAACTCCTTCTTCGCATAGTGATAATCCGGAGCCATTTAAATCTGCAATAGATGAAGGGTTTAAAAAAAGGATAGAGGAAGAAATTAAAGCGGCTCTTGCTATGAGTGGATTTTATGGTGAGCGCGTGGATGACGAAATATTTACAATAAATAGTTCCGTGGAAACTTTGGGTCACCAAGCTTATAGGTTGTATCTGAATAGTCGCAATGCGGCTGCAGCTAGGATGTTATATAATTTTGATTTTTCTTCTGATGATTTTAGGTTGGAATCGGCGAGGGAATCTTACGATCTTGAATCGGCGGTTTTTTATAGATGGGATAACGATTGGATTTATTCGCTTTATATTAAATATTTGCAAAATATGTTGAATGATTATCCGGTATCAAATGGCGGAACTTCTGGTATAAAAATAGGAAGTTGTAGTAGTGAAAAGCCGCCAATGAGTATCAATGGTAAAAAAGTGGCAGCGTATAAAAATTCATCCTCACAGTGGTGTGAAGTAATTTTTCTAAATAAAGATTCAGAAGCCTCTTTGGAAAAAGTCCTTTCTATACCAAAGGGAAAATATGAGATGACGAAAGGAAATTTTAAAAATGTCTTGGATTGGCTTGGTGATGAAGATTCTTATAGCGGCATGACTAGTGATGACTATGCAAATATGACAATTAATGAGGACGGTGATTTGGTTTCGGGGGATGATGCAGACCAAAAAATGGCCGTGTGTTATACGGACTCTGGGTCGTTGGGGTGGATTATTTGCCCGGTTATTACGGCAATAGATGGTGTAGGGAATCATATGTGGGAGCAGATTGAAAATTATCATTTGAAAATACCAGCATCAGAAGTTTTTAAAAGTGATGGAGGCGTAGAGACTGGCTGGGGGGCTATGCGAAACATTGCAAATACAGTGTTTATTATATTGTTTTTGATGGTAATTTTTTCACAGCTTACTGGTCGTGGAATTGATAATTATGGTATAAAGAAAATTTTGCCGAGATTAATCGTGATTGCGATATTAGTAAATCTTTCGTATTTAATTTGTGAACTTGCGGTGGACCTCAGTAATATTTTTGGAATGGGACTTAACGATATGTTTTCGGGTTGGGCGGGAGATATCAGTGCTGGTTCTAGTGCTGAAAGCGCAGGTGCTGGTGCTCAGGTAGGTGCATGGGTGCTTACGGCGATTCTAGGCGGAGGGGGAGCAATATTATTTAGTACTTTGTCTGCTGGTTCTCTTTTAGGGGGGTTTGCGGGAATTGGTTTGGCGGTGTTAGGCATTTTGGTTGTAATTATCGTTGCGATGCTGACTTTGTATTTGATTCTAATTGCAAGAGAGGCTGGGATTGTGCTTTCTATTATTATTGCACCAGTAGCGATTGTTTGTTATGCCCTACCAAATACAGAAAAATATGCAAAGAAGTGGTTTGATTTGTTTAAGGCGTTGATAATAGTATATCCGATTTGTGGAGCAATGGTTGGCGGAGGACAACTAGCTGGTTCGATTTTGGCATCGATTGATAATCCTGGTATGAAAATTGCAGCGATGATCGTGCAGGTGTTGCCGTTTTTCTTAGTACCAACGTTGCTCAAAAACTCGTTATCTTTGATGGGGAATGTGGGATCGAAAATATCTTCATTGGGAAGAAATCTTGGAAAAAGAGGTTCGAGCGGATTGCGAGGTGCAATACGCAATTCTGAAAGATTTAAAGACTGGTCACAATCTCAAAAAGACGATGCGGCAGAGAGACGGGCTAGAAGAACGAGGGAAGGCGTGAACGTTTTTGGTAGAAGGGTTGGAGGATTAGCGAACAGAAATCCTAATACATTAAGCAGAAGACAGAGAGATAGGTTAAGGAAGGCTGACGATGTATTATTAGCACAAAGAAAACAAAGGGAAGAAAATAGGCTGAGAACACAAGGAGGATATTATGACGCTATGGTAAATAAACAGGATTTATCAATCGAGGCAGAGGCTGATTCTATCGCAAGATTAAATGATCCGACAGTGCTTGCCTCTGAACGTTCGGCTTTAGCGGAAAAGGCTAGGTTAGAACGAAGTAAAGCAAGGACTACTCTTTTAGCAAATAGATATAGTGGAGAAGGTCTAGAACAATTACAGGCAAGATGGAACGCTGCCTTTGATAGTAATCATGCTGATGACCTCGATGCCTTAACTAATGTGATGGTGCAAAGATACGGAACTAGTGCAGCAAATAGCATAGCGAGCAGGTTGGGTGAAATAAGTATAATTGGAAACTCTAACCGTCAGGATTCGATGAGGACGTTGCAGCGCACAATGAACGACAATAGTTCGTTTGCAAATAGCATGAGAAGTAAAGCTCCAGATGCGTTTCAGATGGTGTCCGAAGCGGGTACTCATTATGATGCGGCAACCGGAGGAACTTCTTATGAGGATTTGAGATATTTTTCTGGTAATAATATTATTGCGACACAGGCAAAAGATTGGGCAACGGCTTCGGGAGCAACTTTGCAGCGTGCTGTTGATAATGGAGCGATGAGTGAGAGAATGTTAGAGGAATTATTAACTAGTGATGACCCATCAATTCGATCTGGATTGCAAAGCGAAGATGGGAAGAGAGAAATTTTGGAAGCTGCTTTATATAATATGCGACATAATCCGTCGGGGATGGGTCCGAATTTGGATAATGCGACGGCGTCGGCAAGGTATCAAGCAGAGCAGGCGGACATAAATAATAGAGCTGCCTTGGAGGCGGATGCACTAAGAATTGGTAAAACGACTATTACGGTTGGCCCTAGTATAACTACTGGAGCACCAGCGACAACTTTTGAAGGATATGCAGCGCCGGCTGGGTTTAATACTGGCGGGGCTGCACCTGTTTTAGATGTGAGTAGTGGGCATTATATTTATACTGATCCTACCACTGGTGCAAGATGGAATGCAAGTACAGGTAGATTTATGCCTTAGTATATTTGAATTTGATAAGCTATAAGAAAATATTATAGAGATAAAGCAGCTAAAAAATATGATATAATTAGGCGAAGGAGTTTTATGACAAACATAACAAAGATTTTTTTAGTATTAAATTCAGGATCGTCTTCTGAAAAATTTTCACTATATGAGGGTGAAGATGAAGTTTGTTCACTTTATTTTGAGGGAATTGAAGAAGATGGAGCAAAAAAGTTTATCTGTACGATTACGCGGGCGGATGGCTCAGAAGAAGTAGTGGATAAAAAGTGGGACACTCTCGATGTTGCCTTTAAGGAAGCTAAAGCAATTTTTGAAAAAGAAGGTTTCATCAATGAAGCCCATCCATTAGATGGTATCTTGGTGCGAGTAGTGGCAGCAGGAAAATATTTCTCAACTAATCACATTGTGGATGACGAGACAATGAAGGAACTTGAAAAGGTGCAAGTAACAAATCCTTTGCATGTGCCTGGCACTGAACGCGGAATTAAAAACGCACGAGAGACTTTTGAAGGTGTGCCAGTACTAATCATGAGTGATTCAGAAGCCTTGACTGCTGATTCACGTAAAGATACTGAGTATGCTTTGCCAAAAGAAATTGTTAACGAATTTGACTTGGGGCGCTGGGGTGCGCATGGTGCATCTTATGGGTACATGATGGGACGGATTCCAGAGCTTGGGCTACTTGAAAAGAAAATGGTTGTATGCCATTTGGGTTCAGGTTGTTCAGTGACGGCTTTGGTTGATGGTAAGCCAGCTTATACTTCAATGGGTGAAACACCACTTGAAGGTTTGATGTCTTCGACAAGAACTGGCTCAATTGATCCAACGATCGGAGCTCTTCTTGGTGAAAAGTTGGGTGCTGCAAACGCAATTAGACTTATGAATAAGGAGTCTGGACTTCAGGCAATGGCTGGCTCTAATGATATGCGAGAAATTATCGCTGGGGCTGAAGAGGGTAACGATGGTGCGGTAAGAGCATTTAATTTGTTTATTGATGGTGTAGCCGGGAAAATCGGTGAATTTGCAGCAAAAATGGGTGGACTCGATGCAATTGTGTTTACTGCAACGATTGGTGAACGTTCTATCCCAGTGCGTGGAGCAATAATTTCAAAGTTAGAATTTATGGGCTTTAAGATTAAGAATGATGTGGCGCTTGATAAATCTAAGGGTTATGCTAATGCAGCCGAAGAAGGTTCAAAGCCAATTTATATCATTCCAACCAATGAAGCGGCCTACATGATTAAGAAAGCAGGGGAACTGCTTGATGCCGTGGAAGAATGATCAGGTTTCAGAGCTTGAAACGAGTAAAATTTTAGAACTTGCGAAAGATTGCCTAAAAACTGATGGCGATTATGTGGAGTTGGGGTGTTACAAAGGTGACACCTCGCTTCTAATTGCAGATGCGGTGAGAAATTCAGGTAAACGTTTGTGGATTTATGACTCATTCGAAGGTTTGCCGGAAAAAACACTGGAGGACGAATCGGCGTTGGGACAGGATTTTCAAAAAGGGGCACTAAATGTAACTAAACGAGAGGTGAAAGAAAGATTTTTGAGAGCAGGATTACCGGTTCCAGCAATTAAAAAGGCCTGGTTTAATGAGCTCAAGGATACGGATTTGCCAGAAAAAATAGCTTTTGCTTTTCTTGATGGGGATTTATATGAATCAATAAAAGTTAGCCTGGAGCTAATTGGTGGAAAAATGGTGTCGGGCGGAATTGTGATTATACATGATTACAAAAACCCAGCTTTGCCAGGGGTGGCTAAGGCTACTAATGAATGGCTGACAAAAAATGATAAAAAAATAGAGTGTTTTCAGGGGATGGCTATAGCCAGAGTGTAGTTAAAAAATGAAAAGGGTTGGGATAACTGAAAAAAGATTGGCAAACAAACGCTTCAAAAGGACCGAGGGAATAATCTTGCGGGCCTTTTTTGCATCTAGCAGTGATGCCGGGATGATAGGGATTGCCAAGAAAGCTGGAGTAGCGCGTTCAACGGTATATATTCATCATCGGGCAGTAAGAGAAATAATCCCTGATTACGAGAGATATGTTTTGAAAAAGTATCGGAAGATGGTACGGAGAGTGTTGGCAACAAAGAATAGTAAACTTGAAACGGTTTTTATGCGGATGTTGATTTTTATGACGACGAATAAACGAATTTTTGCGATAATTTTGAGGAGCAATAACACGATAATTGAAAAAATGCTGGACGAAATAGAAATAAAAATTATTAGTTCGATACAGGTGTCGAGAAACCGAGAGTGTGTTTTTAGGATATATCGGAGTGAGGTGGTGGTATTGATTGATGATTGGTGTAAGAGGAATTTTAATTGCGAGGAAATAGATAAGGTAGTGGAAAATATTATCTATCTAACAAAGACGGCAAGGATGAGGCTGGGGGTATTAAAATAAGCGCTGAAATTAGCACTCGGGGGTTTACAGTGCTAGTTTTTGTGCTATAATCAGGGGTAGAAAAGGAGTAATTAATATGGCACTCAAACCATTAAAAGATAGAGTTGTGGCAAAAGTGGAAAAACCACTCGAAAAGACTAAATCGGGGATTTTGCTTGGGGAAGCGAAAGAGAAGCCAGCTTATGCAGTAGTAGAATCGGTAGGACCAGAAGTAAAAGCCGTAAAAAAAGGTGACAAAATTATCTACAAAGAATATTCTACTACAGAGATAAAAGTCGATAATGTTGACTACATTATCTTAAAAGAAGAAGATATTTTGGCTACAATGTAGCTTGTGGAAAAGTTGTGGAAAACTTTAGAAAAAGGAGAAAATATGGCAAAGAAGATTTATTATGAAGCTGAAGCGCGTGAAAAGGTTTTGTCTGGTGCGAAGCAGCTATATGATGCGGTGAAAGTTACGTTTGGACCAAAAGGTAAGAACGTGATTATCGAGAAAGAATATGGCGCTCCAGTAATAACGCACGATGGCGTGACTGTAGCAGAAGCGGTGGAGCTTCCTTCTAAAGATGAATCGCTTGGTGAGGCGGTTGGCGCAAAACTTATCAAGACTGCAGCACAGAAATTAAACAAAGTGGCAGGTGATGGTACAACTACAGTAACGGTGCTTACTTATAATATTTTGAATGAAGCAAATAAATTGATTGCGGCAGGAATGAATCCGATGGAGCTTCGTCGCGGAATCGAGAAGGCTGGAGCCGAAATTGTAGCAGAAATTGAAAAATCTGCTGAAAAAATAGAAGGTGATTCTGGTAAGGTAGCTGAAGTTGCTACAATTTCAGCGGGTGATGCGGAAATCGGTAAATTAATCGCGGAAGTGATCTCGAAAATCGGTAAGGATGGTGTTGTAACGGTAGAAGCGGGGCAAGGCCTTACGATGGAGCAAGAGATTGTGGAAGGGTTTTCTTATGACAAAGGCTATTCTTCACCGTTTTTTGTGACTGATGTTAACCGTCAGGAGGCGATTTTCGATAAACCATTAGTGTTAGTGACTGATAAGAAAATTTCGGCGGCTTCGGATATTTTGCCGCTTTTGGAAAAATGCGCACAGGCTGGTAAGAAAGATCTTGTGATAATTGCGGAAGAGGTAGAGGGTGAAGCCTTGTCTCTCTTGGTCTTAAATAAGCTTAAAGGTGTGTTTAATTCTTTGGTTCTTAAAGCGCCATCATTTGGCGATAGACGAAAAGAAATCATGGAAGATATTGCGATTTTGACTGATGCAACCGTGGTATCTGCGGATAAAGGATTGAAGCTTGAAGAAGTTGGGCTTGAAGTCTTGGGTTCGGCTTCTAAGGTGATCGCTACTAAAGACGAAACGACAATTATTAAAGGCTCTGGAGATGCTAAGGCGGTAAAGTCGCGAATTGAGTTGATTCATGCACAAGCTGAGATAGCAAAATCCGATTACGAACGCGAGGAGTTTGAAAAGCGTGCAGCGGCTTTGTCTGGTAAGGTGGCGGTAATTAAAGTAGGCGGTGCAACTGAAACCGAGATTGACGAAAAAAAATTCCGTGTAGATGATGCGGTGGCGGCAACCAAAGCAGCGCTTGCTGAGGGAATTGTAGCTGGCGGTGGTGTGACACTAGTGAACTTGGCGGAGAAATTAGATGACTTGGATGCTGGTACAAAGATTGTCAAAAATGCTTTGAAGGCTCCGTTTGTACATATTATGGAAAATGCAGGGCTTAATGCGCAGGCTTTGCTTGCCGAGGTAGAAGGAGCGAAGGCTGGATTTGGTATTAATGTAATGATGCCGGAGAAGGGCTTGATCGATATGAAGAAGGCTGGCGTGATTGATCCAGCAAAGGTAACGAAAGAAGCTGTTAAGAATGCAGTGTCGATCGCGGCAACGGCGATTACGATGGGTGCACTTATCTGTGAAATCCCAGAAGAGAAGCCAGCGATGGGGGGTGGCGACATGAGTGGGATGTATTAAATCAGCTAACGTATAAAGCTGAACTACCTAGTAGGCTAGACAGACCCCCTAACGGGGTCTGTTTTGGTTGAAGGTATTTATATTACACCATATTTATGGTACATTTCAAGACTTGCAATTTGCGGGGGTGGGGGGTACAATTAAAAGCATAAAGGTCATACATATAAAAAATGATAAGGGAAGTGTTAAAACACAAAGTATATTATTGGTCTCA
>Ga0265301_10001490_pt1 | contig 30307 bp, 39 predicted proteins | sample AusTroGonzalo_MG_2_FD_193488 | JGI IMG/M metagenome (GOLD analysis project Ga0265301, IMG submission 193488) | Bovine rumen microbial communities from tropical cattle in Woodstock, Queensland, Australia - Gonzalo_04 | ecosystem: Host-associated > Mammals > Digestive system > Stomach > Rumen ... | reverse complement strand
CGCGCGGAAGCGCGGCGAGTTTTGGCAGTATCGCTTTGAAGGCGCCCCGATTGACGGCAAGCGGAAGCAATACAGCAAGTCCGGATTCCGGACAAAGAAAGACGCCCTGGACGCCGGAGCCAAGGCCATGGCCGAATACAATGAAAGCGGGATCAAGTTCTCTCCTTCCACGGTCAGTGTCGCTGATTATCTGGACTACTGGTTCGAGAATCAGGTCAAGGTCAACTACCGTCTGACCACGCAGTACTCCTACTCTCTGGTGATCCGGAACTACCTGAAGCCGGGACTGGGAATGTACCGTCTGAACGCCCTGACTCCTGCAGCTTGTCAGAACTTCGTCAACGGCCTTGCGGACAAAGGTCTGGCGCATGCCACGGTCAAGGACATCATGGGCTGTCTGTCTGCAGCTCTCCGGTATGCGGTGCTGCCGTGCGAGTTTATACAAAGCTCCCCGCTGGTCTACGTAAGATCTCCGAAGCACCTGCGCGCATCACGCGAGCGTGTTGTCATCAGCCAGGAGGACTTCGAGAAGATCCTGAAGCTGTTCCCGTACCGCAACAGGTACCACGTCATGGTCCAGATCGGATGGCACACCGGCATGAGGATCTCTGAGGTCTGTGCGCTCACCTGGGACGACATAGATCTCGAGAATTGCACCATCACCGTGAATAAGCAGCTCTCCGGGCGACCGTCCGACGTGTTCTCCCGGGAAGAGGAGCACCCCGTCCTCAGAGGCGGCAAGTACAACCGCACCAGCTGGTACTTCGCCCCGGTAAAGACGGTCAAGAGCAACCGCACGATCAAGTTCGGCGACACCCTGAAGGAAGCCCTGCTCCGGGTCAAGGCACAACAAGAGTCCGACGAGGAGTACTACGGCGAATACTACACGCTGCACTACGAGCTTCCGGAGACCGATTCACATGGCCGCACCAGGATCCGCGTCATGCCGGCATTCAAGGGCCTGCAGAGCCCGCTGAAAAGGCTGCGCATGGTCTGTGTGGACGACAACGGATTCCTGACCACCCCGAACTCGTTCCGGTACGCCTCCCGCCAGATCAAGAACAAGCTCGGCATTGTCTTCGAGTTCCACGCCATGAGGCACACCCATGCCACAAGGCTGCTGGAGGCAGGAGCAAACGTGAAGGCCGTGCAGAGCCGCCTTGGCCACTCGAAGGTAGAAACCACGCTGCAGACTTACACCCATGCGACGAGCACCATGGAGAACGAGGCTGTAGATCTGTTTGAAAAAGGGATGGAGGAATGACCACGTATATGTGTACAAAAAGAAAAGCGTGGCCAAATCGTGGCCAAGCGGTTTATTTTTTGGCCGTAAAACGCAATTTAAGCACTCAGAAACGCGATAATAGGGCTAAAATTTCGACGTGCGGGGTATCTCGAACAATAATAATCAGGTTTATCCAGCCTTGTCGAGATTTGGCCATTCTTGCCCGCAGAGGGTGCGTCTTTACCGAAATTTGTGTGTTATTTTTTAACCACGTTTATCTAGGTTTATCAAAAGCTCCCTCGTGCACCGTGGCCAAAACGTGGACTTTGACCACGATTGTGGCCATTTGGGCATAAAAAAACAGGGGAGCCGTGAAGCTCCCCATGTATCTTATAAACCTAACAATTTACGCAGCAGCACTGCTGCAGCTGTTCCGATCGCGAGACCTAAGGCATCGGCCAGGAGGTCCCACCAGCACCAATGGTTTCCGGTGGCCTTGGAGTCTCCATACTCCTTTCCTATGCCAAGCCCTGCAGCGAACATCGCACCCGCAAAGGGGCTGATCATTCCCACGCCCAGGCTCGCTACCAGACAGACGAGAAAGTGGAATATCTTGTCTTTCATTTCTTCATTTCAACCCTCCTGTATTGTCAGATCCGGCAACAAATATTCTGATCTTATTTGTCAAAACCGGCACTTTTTATTCTTCAGATCCTCCGGTACCGCCTTCCACCAGCGCGTCCACGATGACCTTCACCTTCTGCAGGTAGACCTCCGTGTCGCGTGAGTACTTCGGCAGCGCATTGTCCCTGTAGTCCAGCAGCTTGTCGACATCGGCCTCGCTTATGGAGTACCGGCCGTCGGAGTACTGCCAGGACAACCCGGGGAATATTGGAAGATCCGGATGCTGCGGCAGCTCCTCTGCCACCATCTGACGGTATTCCTTGCCGCCATCCACCGGGACAAGCTCGACAGTCTTACATCCCGTTGTTGAGACGATCAAGGCGAGACTGATAATCGCCAGCAGCGGGAGGACTGACGTTCTCCGGTGCCGGATGATCCGTCTCTGCTGTCTTGAGTTCATGGATCACCTCCCCGTACTTTGCAAGATCCTGCTCCTTGGTCTTGACCAGGAACTTCAGGTTCTCAACTCTTGTCTCGAGCTTTGAGATTTCGGCCTTGGCCTTCTTCAGGGCTCTTGCGAGAAAAAAGATAACCACCAGCGCCGCCACTGGAACACAGATGGCTATGATGGTGCCTATCTTCATTTACTCTCCTTCTTCTTGCTCAGCAGTTCCAGAACGGCCTCTATGATGGCTTTGATGCCTTCTATGCCCTTTTCTGTCAGCAGCTTGAGTATCGCATCGTAAGAGCCCATGGCGCCCAGGCCAACGGCAAATCCGAGCATGGCGTTATCCCACACTGGCGTCTTCTTGATCAGAGCCATGACAATGTAAGTGATCACTCCGAGCGCTATCGGAGCATACCTGTACAACAGTGCAAACTTCTCGCTCTTCTTGAAGATGAGTCTCTTGATGATGAACTCGTCAAAAAGGACAATTAGAACCGCAATGCCTGCGTCTAAAGCTGTGAATGTGATGTTTCCCATTTTCTACTCCTTTCGGTGGCTCAATCCACCGTTGTGTTCGATCTCTTTTTGCCGGATGAGGATTCAACCAGTGACTTTATTTCCATCTGCCTGAACCCTTTCTGGATCACGTACTCCTGTGTCTCACGAAGCCATTTCTTGCCGGGGCCGTTGATGGTGCCGTTGATCTCCCCGGCGTCGATCAGAACCGACATACCTTCGAGCAGACGGTAGTTCATGGCGCTGTTCTCATTGGTCTGAACAACAACCTTTCCCACGGTCCTCTCCAGTGCGTCCAGGCGGCTGTTCTGCTGATCTTCGTCCGCCTCCTTCCGTTTCTCCTTGGCCTCCTTGCGCTCCTCCTTCTTGTCCTTGAGCTGCGATCTGCTGATGTGCAGCGTGACAAGGCAGGACCCGAGGCCAACCACAAGTGGAACGATCACCGATTTGCAAAACTCAAAAAACCCTTCCATCGGTAGCTGTTTCCTCCTTCTCTTCAGTCTTCGGTTCTTCAGCTGGTCCGCCGACGAGCCGTGTATACTGCTCCCTTGCAGCGTTCAGATCTTCTTCCAGGCCATCCACGCTCGCGTCTACCTGTGCGAGAGCTGCGGCCTGTCTGACGATTATCGAGCTCTGCAGCTCCACAAGGGCGCAAAGCTCGGCTATGTGCGTTTTCATTTTCTGTTTCTCCTGCAGATAGATTTCGTTGAGCCTCCTCCTGAGGTTCTCGTTCTCGCAGTTGCTTATGAGGCCCTTGTAGGACTCGATCCTCCTGTCCAGGTCTTCCCGTGTCAGCTCTCCGGCAAAATACAGGCGGCATATCTCGCGCCATGAGCGCTTGATGTGCTTGATCGTCTGCTTGCGCAGCTTGAGGCTTCCAGGTCTGACCATGTAGCCGACGAACTCCACCGGCTGGCCGTTGAGCGGCCTGATCTGCGTCTTCTTGTTGACATCCAGGCGCAGACGTTCCCACATGAAGGTCCTGACCTGCTCCAGCCAGAGCACAGCCATTTTCTTGCCGGGCGCGATGATTATGATGTCGTCCATGTACCGGATGTAGAACCGGATATGCAGAACGTGCTTGCAGAACTGATCCAGAACATCCAGGAAGATGTTGGCAAACAGCTGCGAGGTGAGGTTGCCTATCGGCATTCCAACGTCCGCCAGCCATTCCCAATCGAGAACGTCTGCCGGGCCTTTGAATCTCGGCAGGCCGAACCGCTCATCCTCGCACTGGATGATGGTCCAGAGAAGGGCCATCAGGCGCTCGTCCTTTACCCTCTCTCCCAACACCTGATACAACAGCTCATGATCCACGCGATAGAAGTACTTGCTGACGTCTATCTTGATGTAATACCACTGGGTCCCCTCCTTGTACTGGACAAGCCGTATCCAGTACTGGAGCCGCCACACGGCCTTGATGGAACCCTTGCCGGGCCTGCATGCGAAGCTGTCCTCTATCATGAGCCTGTCGTAGAAAGGCATAAGCATCATGTAGATGGCCCACTGAACAATGCGGCTGTCGAACGGAAGCGCCATGACAATGCGCTTCTTCGGGATGTATACCCACAGCCGCCGGTATGGGCCGAACTTGAACCGTCCTTCCCGGAGCGCGGCCTGAATCTCCAGCAGATGTCCGTCAAGGTCCCTGGAGAAGATCGCAATCTCCAGACGGTACCGCTTCTGCATCCTGGCGTTCCGGTATGCCTCATAGAGCCAATCGAAGCTCGTCATTTCCTCGAAGACATCGACAAGAACCTGCATTTTCCCCACCCCTTGAAAAAGCAAAAAGTTGTCCCGTTTGACGTTGCCGCCTCCGGGACATAGAGGTATTGCCTCCAGGATCATTGACCCCGGAGAAGAAACAGGCTCCTTTAACTCCTCAGCACCTATGACCTTCCTTGAAAGAGTCACACACTTGTCAGGCCTTGGAGGAGGTAGAGCGGGACGCCCACCGATGTTGTTGTTCGTATTCGAGCGAGCGTTGTTGAAATTGACAGCAAAGACACCGTTGTTGGTGCCATTGTTCCAGTTGCCCCCACGATTGCAGCACCGCTAGCGAAAATATCAGCCTGTTCCTTCGCTTTTATCTGCAGAACCTTCTTCCAGGCTCTGCAGGTATCCGCCTATCATCTTGCCGATCTCCTCATTGAGCCGGCTCCACACTTCCCGCTGATGCAGGGACAGAGGCGGGGCCTCCTTCCGGTAATAATCCCGGTCAGAGGCCACGTCCAACAGCTCCTTCAGCTTGGCCAGGGCGACATCCAGGTCACGCAGGGTGGTTTTCTTGTAGTATTTCTTGTTGAGCTCGATCGCCAGCCCGAGCATGGTGATCATCTGACGTCTCATTTCGTCAGCGATCTCCCTCGAGCGCCTGGGAAACTTCTCAAGTGTCGGCATGCCGTACTTCATCATGTCCTTGATCTTGTCTTTCAGAAATACTTTTGTCCGCTCCTTTTCGGCATCGCTCAGGGGCTCGTCGTTATCCGGAGCCCTGTAGCTTCCGCCGTAGTTCTTCGCGGTAAACCGCAACCTGTTCCTACCCATCTATGCCGCCTCCGGTCTTGGGACATTTGCTGCCGCAAAGTCCCTCAGATTACAAGCCCTCAACAAAAGCGGGACGCCCACCGATGTTGCTGCCCGTATTCGAGCGAGCGTAGCTGAAATTGACAGCAAAGACACCGCTGTCGGTGCCATCGTCCCAGCCGCCCCCACGAAAGCAACACCGCTCCGCGGCTCCGTTGTTGGCGTAGAAGTAGTCGCCTTCATAGTCAATGCTGGTCTCTGTCATGAGAGCCATGCACTGCAGGTATGCCTTGGCAAAGCTGCCGATGTTTGCAGAACAGGTTGTTGATGCAAATGTGGCGCTTCTTGAGCTGTCGCTCTGGCTGGAGATCGTTGTATCCCACTGCCAGTGTGAGCTGGCGTAGTCCAGCTTCACGCTTCCGGAGGTCTGGCCGTCGTAATTGCCGCTGCCGTCCTTGTGCGGTGTGATGAACAGGTCTGTGAATCCGGTTGCACCGGCGGCGATTGCCTTCCACTCGGTTGAGTTTGCAGACATGTCGACATCCGGATCAGCTGCGTTGTTGTACGGAATGACCTGCAGCTCACCATAGACCAGTCTGATGCCGGCAACCCATTCCCACACGTTACCGTTGAGGTCCCAGATTCCGTCAGGCTGCTTGTTGTGGCTCCATGTCAGGGGGCCTGTGCCTGTTGCAACACGGCAGATGTTGCCACCGCTCTTGTATGTCGGAATGGCAACATAGTTTGTCTCGCGGCTGTCCTTGCCGTAGTTGTTGTTACCGTAAGGCAGGAAGCCGTTCTTCTTGCAGGTCAGGGCGATGAAGGCCCACTCTGCAGCTGTGATCTCGTGATGTCCTGCACCCTTGTTCCTGCAGTACTGCACGAAGGTGTCGAGGTTCATGGTGTTGGCCGGGTCCTGTCCGGGAAGGCTGTAGAGCCTTGATCCGTGGGCCACGCCCTGGTATTTACCGATGAAGATCGAAGACTTCTCCACGCCGCTCACGAGGAATGCGGGATGGACGGAGCTGTCTCCGCCCGATTCGAGCATGGAGTTCATGGCTCTGGCAGCCAGCTCCACATAAGCTCCGGGAAGGCCCTTGTCGTCGTTGATCAGGGCGTTGTTCGGGGCAATCATCTTCAGTGCCAGATTGGTTGTGTCAAAATTCGGCATTTCTTTCGCTCCTTTTATTCTTCAGATTCGATTGAACCGTTCTCCGGAAGGTATCCTTCGATACTCCACAGGGAGAGGGTCACGTCCGCCATATCGAGAGGAAGCGGTTCGCGCTTGATGACTGTCTCACCTTCTTCCTCAACCTCTGTCTCGGTGTATTTGCGGGCCGGGATGTCGACCTGTGCGACATACCAGAGGCCTTCGGCCATGCCGATCACAAGGTTGCGATCCTTGTCTGCGCAGATGTCCTTGTGGACATCGTAGTCGCGCTGGAACTTGTCGCATCTCAGGGAGAGCACATCGTCCCCGAATGTCAGCTTGTAGCCGTCCTGCTCGAAGGCTATCTTGCGGCCTTCATCCATCTCAACAATCTTGACTGTCGTTGTTCCTTCCATTACGCGAGCCCTCCTATGACTCTGATTCTGAGAGAAACGCTCGTGCCGCTTCCGTCGAAGCTGATCTTGAAGCCGTTGAGCGCCTTGTCACTTACGATGATTTCGCCGACCTCTCCCGTGTGGGATGTCACCTCGCAGTCCACCTGGTAGTCGGTGTGGTTTCTGCGCTTTGTAAGTGACACCGATACCGGAGAGTCCACGGTGCTGTTGAACGGGAAGACCTGGTTGTTGGTCAGCGTCAGGGTCTTCTCCTCGACCTCCGTGTCCCTCGAAATCTGGCCGAGCCTTGAGGTCAGAAGCTCGATTGCGGTCTGGTTGTCCAGGATTCCGAAGTCGATGTCGTTCAGGTTTGCGGCATTGATGTCCGTTCCCTTCTGAATCTCAGGGAGATAGTGGAACAGGATTGCCGCTCCGTTGGCCGGCGCACTGTCGAACACGACCGTGTGTGTCGCTCTGTTGTAGTACCAGTCGGAGACCCTTGCACCGTTCACCGTAACCTTGACGATGAACAGCGGTGCGGCTGAGATCACGAAACCTGTCTGTGAGCCGTTCCCTGTCGCCGAGGCCGTTGTGAGCACTATGTCAAGAATCTCGTCCTGCCAGAGTTTGACGTTGTACATTACGTTCACCTCCTCTTTTTCATGCCTCTACGATAGGCAGTGTGAATTTGATCATGACCCCCTGACCGGAGACCTTTGCGATGTTCTCGCTCTGCTGCAATGCCACGACGTTGCGTGTATCCACCAGCCTCGAGGCAGTGATTGTCGTCGCCACATTGTCCAGTGCGGAACAGACGGCGATGATGACCACCGAGGTTCCCTGAATCTCCTTGGTCTGTATGTCCGCCGTGTACCATGTGCCGCCCGCCTGAAGCTGGACCTTGCTGATGGCCCTCAGCCACTGCTTGCGGCGTTCATTTAAGAAGTCATTCTGATATGCCATAGAATCCTCCTCCTGGCTTGCTTATAAGTACCCGCAGACGGATACGCCTGCGACCGGGTATCTCAGGGAGGTCGCCTGGCTTTCGACATCAGCCGAGGTGTTTCCCTTGGTGTTCTTGCCGACCTGTGAGGCATGAGGCTCATTGCCCGATACGAGCTTCCCCAGTCTGCCTGCAGCCGGCCTGGTATAGTCGACCCGGAGCATGAGAATGTCCTTGCGGGCTTCCACTTTCGGATCGTCGACATGGCCAACGTTCATCACATGAGGCAATGTGCCGCACCGGATGAACGCTATTCCCATCGCACCGCCCTGAACACCGCATTTGACGGTGTATTCATGCTCGAGGTATGCGTAGATGCCGAGCATCCTGGAGCGTGCGTTCTTGGCCGCTTTTACGGCCTCCAGGAACTCGTTGAATGCCGCCTGATCCTGGATGTCTGTTTCCACGAGCACATAGAACGTGTACGGCACCCCGTCGTATTCCCACCATTCATACATGTGGGCCTCTCCGAGGTAGGAGCCTATCAGCTTCTCTACTGCGTAGTTGGTACCTCTATGCGCCTTGATCAGACGTGCGTTCTTTATGGTGGCCCGCTTCGCCTCGATGCTCATGCTCTGGGATTTGTACCAGTCAATGTTCAGCTCCCAGGCGATCTCATCCAGTGTGCTTTCGGGCAGGTTGTCTATCTGATCCCAGATCCTCAGCTGCTCGACACGGCTTCCGGGATCCTTGATCAGCTGATCAACCACCCCGGCGAGCGCTACATCTGCCTCGTCCTTCCTCATGAAGACGGGCAGGAGCTTGACGGTGCTGGGATTGTCAATCTTCATTGCCATCTCAGTTCACCCCCTCCCGTACCACATGTGTGACGGTCTTGTTTCCGGAGAACTTGGCGATTGTCGTGGCCGGCAGGTCCTGATAGACCGGCTTGACCACGTTGACCATTGTGGCCGCGACCGAGCCCTCCCAGTCAGGTGCGAGGATCAGCTTGCGCAGGTAGTCAGGATTGAGGTCCCTGTTCAGGCTGGAGCCCTGCCAGTAGTTGTATCTGTCTATGGCTCCACCGTCGCCCTCGACCGATGCGACACAGGCCGATTCCTCGGCTTCCGTTGTATAGTATTCAATTTCGATGTCGTAATAGATTACGTCAGGAGCCTTGACCGATACCCTGTCTGTCAGAGGCTTGACGTCAGGTGCGGAGCAGCTCTCCAGGACAGCCTGAAGAAGCGATGCGCTCGGTACCTCTCCGCCGTAGCAGATCGGTGTGATCTCCACGCACCCGGCCTGTTCGACGACGATCTCGACGTCGACCGTGCTCTCGCTGTACAGCGATCCGGAGCTGATCAGTTCGATGTCAAGAAGCCCGTTGCTGTAGGTGTAGCTGTAGTCTGTGCCCTCCGTCTTCGGCGTGGTACCGCCGTGCGTGTAGAGCTTCAGCGTGGAAGCCTCGAAGAACTCTCCTCCAAGAAATACATGCTTTTCCGTTGACTTTGAGTACACCGGGCATTCCTGCTTCACCGTCTTGCGCAGGTAATCCACAACCGCATCCGCGATCTGTGTCGGGTCCGCTTTGATGGCCCAATAGCGGTATGCTGCGCTCGGGCCAGCGGTTGACAGGCTTGCGTCGCTCTCGCGGATCCTTGCACGGTAGCTCTCGTCGCTCTCCTCGTCGGCACCGTTCTCTGAGGCTGTTGTGTTCATCACCCCGTCCACAAGCGGGACGAGGGAGACATCCACGATGGTCTTGATGGCGCCTATGGGAATGTCGTTGTATGCCACACCGCCTTCCATGGCCGTAGCCGAGACCTCGACATAGGTCTGGCCGGCCTGCAGGACAACCGTTTCATCGGTAGTAAAATACCTCACGCTGTCGCTTGTGACCCTCAGGCCCTGCGGAATGACTATGTTCTGGCTGATTGCCGCTGCGATGTAGAACCTCAGCGTCACCGTAGCCTTAGTCGGTGTCTGCCTCTCGCACTTCCAGTTCTCCCCCAGTGCATCCAGGACTTCGCCCCTTGCATACCTGAGCATCTTCTGCCGGCACGCATCGTTCACGCTGTTGAACAGGGACACAAAAAGAGGAGCGAGTCCCGCCTCTGCGAAGACCCGCCTTTCATCTCCCGGATACAGGGGCTCAGACACCCCGTTCTCAAGGGCAGTCAGTATCGTCTGCAGGATATTCCCGCTGTCGGTATCTATGAAATCCATACTTTAGTCCTCCATTTTCTTGGCCAGATTGAAGTCGTTGTCCACGTCTCCGGCCTCTTCCATCGCTGCGAGAACGTCGTAGCTTTCTACGTTGATCCTCGGCTCGAAGATCTGCAGCTGCCGTCTTGCGTCGGCTGTGGCCACCGGAGAAATCTCTATTGAAGGCTGATCTATGTACTGGCCGCTCAGCCCCTTGGTCCTTACATACGCAACTTCTCCCCGGATTATCCGGCAGAGATTCATTGCGCAGACCTCAGGCTTGCCGTTACCCGATGCTCTCATTTCTCCCTCCTTAGGCCATGGAAATCTGTCCGACGTCCATCCACTTGCCGTTTACCTTTGCCTTGTTGCCGCTCAGCTGCTCTATCTGGCCGGCGGTCTCGGATCCTTCTGGGTAGACATAAGTCCCCGTGACGGGTGCCATCACCGGAGCGCTCTCCATGGCCTTGTTTGCCGGCGCCAGATCATCCACATCCGTGGGTGTGGGCGCCACATCCTGGGCGGATGTTGAGGTTTCATCCGGAACGCTTGTGGTGTCTTCGTCGTATTCCTTGAATGTCAGGCTCAGCTCTGCGTAGAGCATGCGGCCCGAGTTGTTGATCCGGACTCCTGACACGCCGACCTTGCGCAGCTGCAGCTTCGGTCCCAGCGGAAGTCCTCCGAGATACAGGATGCCGGTCTTGGTTACGAGATCCTTCCAGGATTCAACCTCCTGGCGGACGTCTACTCCGGTACCTGCATGCAGTATCGTCTTGAACGACAGCGGGAACAGCTTCATGCCGCGCTCGTTTGTCAGCGCCGTATCCTCTGTACTTGAATTGTTGTCAGCCTGCTGCTCCCAGGAGAACTGCAGATCCTCGAGGGTCTTCACCCCGGAGGCTGAGACCTCCCATTCCTTGGAGCGCCAGCGAGCTATGTTGCTCATGCGATCCTCCTTTAATTCTTCGCTGCGCCAGTGTCTCCCGGTGCGGAAGGATGTACAGGCGTTGTGTACTGGTGCTTGTGCGTCCTCAGTGTCACTCCTGCGGTATAGGTCTGATCTTCCGGAACCGTGTCGTCCCAGGATCCGTCGGATGCCTTGAAGTCACCCTTGGCGATCATGTCGCCCTTGGCCTTGATGTCTGCGTTCGTGAACACACCGTTGTCTGCGAGCAGCATGCCGGTCTTGACGTTGTCCGTTCCTGAATCATCCAGGAACTTCTTGCCGATCTTCATGTTGGCCTCCGTATGGATGTCAGACTTTGCGAAGATCTTCCCGAGCTTGGTGTCGGGCTCTTCTTCGGTGTTCTCGTTCTTCTCCAGGTGAAGATCTCCGAGAACCTTCATGCTTTTGATCGTCGTGTATTCCCAGTCCCCGTCCATGCGGTGCAGGAGGATCCCGGTGTTGTCTCCGAACAGGGCGAATATGACCTCCTGGTCCTTCTGCAGATCTCCGCTTTCCCTGCGCAGGTAGAACGGGATCACAATGTCATGCGTGACCATGTGATCTTCCGTCTGGACCCTGCACAGGTGTTTGTCCTGGTCTATGGAGGAAATCCGGCCCTTTAATATTTGTCCGACCATAGCTCCTCCTTAATACGCCAAAAAAACCTTCCTGAAGAGGAAGGTGGTCTTGTTCTTTACCAGGTCATGCCGGACAGTGCTCAGGAAGATCTTCCCATCCCATCCGGATGCCTTTTCTGTTTTCAGGTTCAGGATCGAAGCTGCTGCGTATTCTGTCTTCAGAGATCTCACAAACACCCCTGTCATTCCGTACTTGTTTGCATTGCGCAGCAGTCCCTTTGCGAAACGGTCAGCCTCTCCGGCACTGTTCACCCTCAGGCTGTCCGGAGCTCTAAGGATCCTGTCCGGATCTCCGTCGCTGTCGGTGGCCGATCCGGAAAGCAGTCCTGCGTAGATCTCACACTTCCCGTACCCGTGCTTGCGCGTGTCCGAGTATGTGAACTCTCCGTTGATTCCTACTTCCAGGTCTCCCTTTGCATCCTGACCTTCCATGTACTTCTCACTGTAGACCACCAGCTTCTTGTCATAGACGAGCATCTGGCAGCCTTCCAGGTTGCACAGCCTCTGCAGGAACGAAAAATCATCCTCGTTGTCCTGAGCTATCCAGTCATAGGTCTGATCCTCCACTCCGAAATTCTCGAAGCCCAGGCCGTGCTTGCCGGCAACCTCCTCACAGAGCGCCAAGAAACCTATGGACTCCCAGCTCTTCGTTGCCCGGCTCTTGGATCCGAGCGGCATTGAAAGAGCGCGCAGCGTGATCAGGCCGTTCTGAGGACTGATAGCGCTGACGAACATCTCGCCGCTCTTGTCGTTTTCGTATTCAACGGATACCGTGTCTCCGGTCTGTGGATCCCAGGAGCTCCACTGCCCCTTCGGATCGTTGAACCGGAGAACCAGGCTGTCGGACTCCTTTTCCGCGTGCATCTCGTGTACGCAGTAGTTTAGACTGACTTTGCTGTATATATCGGCACCGTTGTACAATAGTTTGATTTTGGCCATCACTGCCTCCACGGAGGAAGCGTCGCCGGCGCATCGGATCCGTCGAAGATCGGGATGCGCAGCTTGACGTTTGCCTCAAAGACAAGAACGCCTGCATGATCCGGATTGAACCGGATGATCTCGCTTGCCATCTTCTCGTCCTTGTACTGGGCCAGTGCCAGCATGTCGAAGGTGTCCCCCTCGCTGGTTGTATACAGCTTGTATGCTGCTATTCGTTTAGGCATATCTGGCCTCCGCTTTCATCCTGGTAAATTCACCCAGCCAGTCGAAGAACTCTGCCTCGTGCTCGCGGAGCTTTGCCATGAACTCGTCTGAGTCGGATCCGCTTGCATCCACGTTCGGCGCCCATGTGAAACCGCTGAAGTCGTAGGTGACATAGGTATTGCCTCCGGTACCGGCCTGCTCTGCCAGGGAGAATCCGTCCAGATCCAGCAGCCTGGCCGCCTGACCCTCGTATGAAAGATCTCCGGAAAGCGCATCCGCTTCCGGCATTACGACCGACAGATCCGGAAGTGTTCCCAGAAGCTCTCCGGCCTTGTACCAGATGTCTATGTTGCGGTCCCTGTAGGCCTCATCGAAGCTGATCACAGCCTCCCTTCCGGCTTCACCTGCTATGGCTATGCCGTCGGTGAATCCGCCCTTGGCCAGCAGCGGGATCTCCGGGACATTGATCAGGGAGATCCAGTCAAACGGCTTGAGGCCGAATATGTTGATGCTCTTGAGCTTCTCCAGGGCCCAGTTGATTCCGTTGAACGGTACGGCCACGACGGCGTTGATACCCTTGATCAGGCCGTTCACAATGGTCGTGAACACGTCCAGGATTCCGTCCTTGATGCCTTCAAAGACCTGTCCTCCGCCGGAGAACACGTTCTTGACCGCCTGCCATGCGTTGCTGAAGATGTTGCCGAACCAGTCGGCCACGGCAACAAACGGAGCCTTGATCCCTTCCCACACATTCGCAAAGAAGTCTCCAGCTCCGCTCCAGATGTCTTTCACCCCGTCCCACAGGCCCTGCAGGAATGTGAGAGGCGCCTTCAGGTAGCCTACAAGAGTGTCCCAGATTCCGGAGAAAACGCTCACCACGGAATCCCATGCGCCTTCCCAGTTGCCCGTGAAGACGTCCTTGATGAATGAGACAATTCCCCCTATGGTCTTTGACAGGCCATCTATGACCGGCTGCACTGCGTTGATCGCAGCTGTCAGGGCGCCGCCGATTATGTCTGTCAACAGGTTCACTACCGGCATCAGCGCATCGAATATAGGCAGAAGCCCCTCGAGGAGCTGTCCCAGCATCGGAAGAATTGACTGAACAGCCTTGCTGATAACCGGCATTATTGATCCGAGGACGTTGACGATGACCGGAAGGACGTTCTGGGCCAGCATCTGGATGACTGGAAGAAGCCCCTGGACCACTGCAAGTGCGGTCGGCAGAAGCTCCTTGAACATCTCGATCACCGGCGGCAAGACATCGCCGGCAAGTACTGAAGCTATATCCGCAACAACCGGGATTATGTCCTCGATCATAGGCACGACCGACGGGACAATGTCCTCGATTATCGGGACCAGCTTGTCCGTCAGTATGTTGATCGCCGGGATGATGCTGTCCAGCAGGTCCGACATGACCGGCATGAGGTCGTTGAGCATCTGGAAGACGCTGTCGGCCAGCGGCTTTAGTGCAACCTTTGCCTTGTTGCCGAGTATTGTCATCATCTCCGAATAATCGTAGGTGTCTGCCGCAGCTTTATTGATGCTTTCTCCGGATGCGTCAAGCGCGCTCTGAAGATCTTCCAGGCTCAGCGTGCCGTCCTTGATCGCCTTGACCATTGTCGGGGCTGTCTTGGATCCGAACATTGCGCTGGCCATCTCCAGGGCCCTCGTCTCGCTCTCTGCGTTCTTTACGCGCTCAATGTAGGTCTCAAGACCCTCTGAAACAGAGGCAAATCCGGCCTTTGAAGCCACATTTGCAGCGTTTCTGAGTCCTGTCATGACTGTTCCGGCGTCTATTCCGGCCTTGTCCAGCTGTCCCAGCAAGGCAACGGCGCTGTTGAAGTCGTATCCGACGGCCTGCAGCTGCGCACCGTACTGTTCCATGGATCCCATAAGAGAGGAGAATCCTGCTCCTGTAGACTGTGAAACCTTGAACACGTAGTCCATGGCATCCCCGTACTCGTCGGCCGACAGGCCCCAGTTGGTGAATGCCTTGGACGAAGACTCAATTACCCCGCCCAGATCATCTCCGAGCATGTCGGATACCTGCAGAGCCTGGATTGATATGTTCTCCAGCTGCTCTCCGGTGAGTCCGAGGCGTGTATTGTAGTCTGAAATGGCCTTTGAAGCGTCATCCATTGACGTCGGAACGCTGCTGTAGACGGTCTCGAAGCTGTCTACGAGCGCATCCAGGTCGTCTCCGACGGCTCCGGTGCCTATTCTTATGGTATCTGTGGCCTGATCAAACTGGGATCCGAGGTCTGCAAGGTACTCTCCGGCCTCAAAAACAGCCTTTCCTATGGCCACGACCCCCGCTGCAGCTGCGGCGCCGACAGCGACGGCCTTCAGATTGAGGCCGTCAAGTGATTTCTGGGCGCTTTTGATGCTGCTTTGAAGCGTTGGGGACAATTTTCCCGCAATTTCAACAATAGCTTGCATCGTTGTGCCTTTTGCCATGTCCGGCCTCCTTTATTTTCTTCTTCGTGGCGCCCTCCTGGGCGCGTTTTGTGCAGCTTTGGCCTGTCTGCGGGTGTTTTCCTCGGCCAGATCCTCAGCTGCTTCGGCGTAATCTACAACAAAGTCCGTCAGCCTTCTTTTTCCGAGGTCGGAGACGCTGGTGTTGTAGACTCTTGCGTAGTCTCGGTAGGCTCTCCGGAGCTGTTTTCCGCTGATTCGTCCTCCGAGACGACGGTAAAAGACCTTCCGACCTGCATGATCGTGATCAGGTCGCGGCCCTTGAGGCGGTTCAGGTCGTTCCAGTCGATGTCCCGGTTGACTGCGATGATTGCTGCGTAGCCAAGATACAGATGCAGACCGTTGTTGAGCTCGATCGGGGCCATTCCGCCCTTGTAATTGCTTGCGATCTTGCTCTGGGTCTCTGCTTCCATGAAGAGATTGCCGTCGATCTCGTCCGTGTTGTACGTCAGCTGTGAAACCTGCTTGCCGTTGATGGTTATGGGATGGACCAGTTTGATCGTTCCCTTGTATTCGTTGTTTTTTCTCATCTTTCGCTCCTTTGAAAAAAATTGAGGCTGCTACGTTTTGCCGTAACAGCCTCTGCAATGGCCGGACTTACAGGAGGCTCTTGACCTCGTCGTAGTAGTCCTTGCCGTTGATCTTCAGGATGTTGGCCAGGCGGTCCACGAGGAGCACCTCTTCTCCATCCACGAACAGCTGGTATCTTGAGACGCTGTATGTGCCCTCAAGCTCAGTGGCTGATCCGGTCTCGATTCCTACGGAAGGAATCGCGGTCGGAATTGTCCTGAGGAAGGCCTTGCAGCCCTCAACTACTATGCTGCCGTCGCTGGTGGCTTTCTCCTGAGCCCATCTGAGCTCGAAGGTCTGCTTCTCCAGCTTGTTGATCACGGCCGTGTTCTTGTCCAGGCCGATCTGGGTGATAGACATCTCCATGTGCTCAAGCAGCCCGATCAGGGGCAGCGTGAGGCTTCCCATGGCCTGCACGTCCGCTGTCTGGAAACCGATGGCGGGCAGTGTGCAGCGCACTTCTTCGGCGGCGAGGACGTCTTCCACGTACAGTTTGTTAGCTACGATTGCTACTTTCTTATCCATGTTCTACCTCCTCTTAACCGAAGTAAGCCTTGAAGCCGTCGTCTGTGTAGCAGACACGTGCGGTACCGCTCTTGAACGGAGGCGTGTTGGTGAAGTCGATGTCGAAGACGAAGTCTCCCTGCATCATGTCGTTCACGCTGTTTGCGCTCTCCAGGAACTTCACGCTGGGTGTGCCGATGATGGCGCCGAGGCCTGCGAGTCTGTCCAGCTCCTCCTGCTCCTTGTTGATGATCGAATCCTTCAGAGCGATTGTCATCGGAGTGTCGATCTCAATGCCGTGGCGGCGCTGGAATCCGTTGGTGACGAACATCAGCATTCTCATGTTGACATCGAAGATTCCTCTCGGATCCATTGTGATGCCGTACTGATATGCAGATGTGTGCGGTCCCCATGTTCTCCAGGACCCGTCCCAGAAGCATGCGGTGCAGATTCCCTTCTCGTTCAGATCGTTGGACTCAACCTGGTCGTATCCGGGATTCTTTGAAGCGGATCCGAAGAACTGGCCGGTGGCCATGATGATCTTGTTGGAAGGTGATTCCATCGGAATGCTCTCGTGTGAGAGATCTGTTGCCAGCATCATGGCAGCGAAAACGGTGGACAGGTGGTATGTCTTTCCGTTGCCGTCGATGACGTGCGGCCAGCAGACGTCTGAGCGCTCGCTTGTATAGCCGTTTGCGGCCTTCCAGGCGATTGCCTTGGCCTTGGTGTCCACCTTGGCCTTGTAATTGACGATGACCTTGGCCTCGCTGTAGAGAGCTCCTCCGGACACGAGCGTGACGGTCAGCACGCCGGCTGTGAAGTCAAGCGTGTAATCTGTTGTCTTGACGCCCTTCTTGGATCCGTCGGCGCTGTAGACCTCGACCGAATCAAGAATCAGATCTGAGTCGGTCACGGATGCCACGTAGGAAGTGACGGTTGCCTCTTTGCTCTTGACGTCCTCAATGGGGATGTCTGCGACAACATAGCCGTCCCAGTGTCCGTTGATCTTCTGAACAGCTGCAACCATTGCCTGGTAGACTGCCGGATGCTCTGAGTATCCGGGAGCTGCGAGCAGGTTTGTCACTGCGTTGAAATCGCTGTACATCATCTTGATGCACTGGATTCCGGTCACGGTTCCATCTGCGTTTGCAGATCCGATGATTGTTGCATCGGTGATCTGTGACGGATCTACAGGATAGTATGTGACTGTCTCTGTTGTGCCGAGTGTTCCGTTCAGATCCTTGATGACAACCTGGCCGGCTGACATGTCGTAGCTGACAGAATAATCGGAATCAAGAACCTTTCCGGCGACCCTTACGGTGTCAAGAATGGCCTCGTCGGTGTCGATGTACACATAACCGGAGCTGAAGTCCTGGTTGGACAGGCTTACCTGTGTTCCTCTGTGTACGTCCGGATCCAGGACGTTGACGATGTAAATCGGTCCGGCGTTCTGGACGGTGTTGTTGAAGTGCTCAACAAATGCCTCGCAAAGACTGAACTTGTCCCAATGGTCGGAATAACCGACAATCTTCTGGACTTCGTTGAAGTTGCGGAGGCGGATCGGTTTGTTGACGAGGCCGGAATCCTTGTAACCTGCAATGAGGTTGATCGGGGCTACGCCTACGTACAGGAGGACGGTGTCCGCCTGTGCTGCAGCTATCGCCTTGGATTTGACGATCTCGCCATAAGCGCCGTGTTTATAAGGCATATTTTTTTCCTCCCTATGCTTATAACAGTTCTTGTAGTGATCCCGGGATGGCCGTAACCAGCCCGCATTCGATCTTGAACGTCACCCAGCTGTGCCAGTATGGGAAGTACTCCCATTCTGTGCCCTCGCCTGTGTAGGGTCCGTACATGATCCCGTCATCCTTCAGGATGCTGAGTCCGGCAATGCTCTCCGCCTGCTCCAGCTCGCGCAGCGTCGTGTCCATGAAGTTGAACACGTCACGCCAGCCGTCGAAGTTGCGGTTGTAGAACGGGCCTTTCTCTCCCTTCCTGAAGTACCAGGGGATGTCCAGATCTTCTTTCTTGTGTGGCCAGAAGAGCTCGTCGCTCTGAGTTCCTGGATTCCACGCGGCAAGACTCAACCGGAGCGTCAGGATGCGTTTGCGATCCCTGATCTGGTCAAGTCCTTCTACCAGCTGCACGCAGACCGACGGAACCGGGGCCTGTATGTTGGGTGGCAGTCTGTCCTTACCGGGCACGAATAGCGCGAATGCGGCCGGATGGACTAATTCGACCTTGTAATCAATGGGCTCCCTGTTCCGGGGATTGTCGGCCACCGGCAGCTTCAGTTCAACCTTGCTGCAGATCTTCTCCTCGACCCATTTGGTCACATTGTCAACGATTGATGTTACGGTCATAGCCGGTCTCCCTTACATCTGATGCCTCTGGCTGAGATAGAGATCCGTCATTCCCTGGTTGGTCTCAACCTTCTGAACGAAGTACTCGCGCCCGTCCACGTTCACAACGCTGTGTGTGTCGTAGTACAGATCGCTCTCCCTGCCTCTTACCACCATGTCGGCCTCAATGTTGGCATGGAGCCTGCCGTCCTTCAGGGTATCAACGTCGCTTTCCTGGGTGACAACACACAGGACCTTGACTCCGTCAATCACATGCTCTTCGGCAAACTCCTCAGCATTCAAAAAGACGAGGCTGATGTCGTTCTCAACCTCGTCCTTAAATGCCATCGGCCATGGCCTTCTTTTTTTTCTTTTTTCCGGATTCTGACGGCGCGCTTCCGTTCGGATCCGGGACATACTCCGCGCAGCCCTTGGCCACCAGCTGTTCCTCTTCTTTCTCGGAGAGCCGGAACGGTCCGGTCTGCGGCGTTTCGTCCACGTAGAGCCCTTCCACCGGATGGGTGTACGTGCCCTTGATCATTACTATCATGAGGTACCTCCTCCTGGCTTAGTCGACGATGTCGGCGGCACCAAGCTCGGGACCCTCCTCCTCTGACTCTGTCTCACCGTCACCGGCAGCGCTGGAGATGAGGTCAATCAGCTGGGCCTTGGTTGCCCTGGCTTTGAACTCAAGGCCCATCTGCTCGGCCAGTTCTTTCAGCTGGCCGACCGTCATGTCCTCGATTGCAAGGCCTTCCTGCACAACCTGGATCTCTTCCTCCTGCTCGATTTCCGGAGCAGGTGCCGGAGCAGCTTCATCCACCACTTCGGCAACATTCAGCCTGACGAGTCTTGCGGCCTCCTCGTCGGAAACCTCAAAGGGTGCGCTGGCCGGAGTCTTGGGATCAACCCTGTCTCCGGGCAGCCTCAGTCCATAAGTACCGCTTATAATACGAACCTTTTTCATGGTCAGCTCCTTTTGCGTCGTTCATTACTGAATGACGTCTTCGGCCATTCTCCAAGGTGCGACAAACTTCGGGACCGTGATGGGTCTGGAAGCCAGGCGCAGCTTGCGCATATCCTTCTCCTCGTTGACAACGAGCTTCGGGATTCTTGTGCCCTCGAAAGTGACAAAGTTCTTCTCGCCCTGAGGAATCTGGGTAACAGCTCCGTAGAGCGTCTCGCCGCAGGCGGGTGCTGTTACACATGCGCCCTTCTCGGGGAAGATGTAGACTTCGTTGTTGTTTTCGTCGATGTAGGTCTCGTAGGAGACGAACACGTTGAGCTTGAATCCGCCGAAGTTGAGGATGCCGGCGAAAGAAACGCCAGGAGCAACAACTTCTTCAGCAATCTTTCCGGCGTCGATGGATCTGTTGTCCAGAGCGTCCTTGAGACCCTGAAGGTTCTCGATTGCATCCCATACCTCATGTCCGAGGATCAGATCCTTGGCGGGCAGCTTGTACTTGGACAGACTGGCGCACATTGCTCTGACATCGGCCTTTACCTGAGCCCAGGTTGTCCAGTAGCCGCCTACTGTGTATGAAGCGGGATTGCTGCCGTTGTAGAACATGATGTTGTTCTTCTTGCCGGTTGTCTTTGCGTCAATGTACTCCTGGATCTGAACGCCGTTGTAGCGCAGTGCCTGTGCGGCCATCCACTCCTCGCGGAAGCCGATCTCTTCGCTGAGGTCTGTCATGTCCTCTAGCTGGAGCTTTGAAGCTCTTTCCTCTTCGGTGCTGCCTACGACGAGGGACTCACCGAAGCCTCTCTGCTCAAGATCATCCAGTGTCATGGGCCTGGAAGGTGCGATCATGGAAGGCTCGAGCTCATAGGTCTCAAAGCCTCCTCTTGCGCTGGCAATGTCGCCGGCGTTCTTGTCGACGAACAGGGCGATCTTTCTCTTGCCGGCCTTCTGATCCATGAGGACCTTCTTTGACTTGAAGACCTTGTTGTTGCCGAAGTAGCGGTCCTTGAAGAAGGACGGTGTGGCCTCGATGGCCTGTGCTACGCCGTGCATGTAGTAGGTATCATAAATGTCCATCTGTTTTCCTCCTCTCTCTTATTTGGCGGCAGCCTTCAGGAAGATACCGCCGTTGCGCAGAGCATCCTTGTCGGCCTCTGTTACGGTGTATCCTGCTGCGACGACGAGCTTGTCAGGATCGAAGCATCCTGCGAAGTAGACGGCTGCATTCTCGTCGGTTGATGTTCCGACCTCCAGATCCTCGCAGAGGATGGCTGCAGGTGTCAGGACCTCGCCGTCGTATGTGACGACAACGTTGTTGGTTCCGGCTGCGGGTGCGCTTGCACATGTCACAACGCCGGTTGATGCGTCGTATGTGAATGTGACAGCTGTGCCGCCGACCTTGACGCTTGTGACCTTCTCAGGCTTTCCGGTGAGAGTGAATGTCACTGCGGATCCGTCGCCGTTGAATTTCTCGGTTGCAGCTGCGGGATCTGTTCCCAGAATGACCAGCTTGTCGTCAGCGTCAGACTTGGCGAAGACTGTGCCCCTGACATAGGTGGCCTTGGCTGCTCCCTTCCTGATTGTGCCCGCTCCTACAAAGATTGCAGGAGAGAGGTCGGAAATCAGGCCATCATAGTTGTGTTCACCGATTTTGCTCATTTGTTTCCTCCCTTTGCCTTCTCGGCGGCTTTGCGTCCGGCTTCTCTGCGCTGCTCTGCAGTCAGCTTCTCCGGCTCTGTCTTGTCTTCAGGAGTGTTTACTCCGTGGAGATCTTTGGCGCCTGATTTATCGGCATCGTCTGCGATGTCTTTCAGGTGCTGCTTGTTCTGTTCAGCCTGCTTCTTCATGGCATTGAATGCCAGCTCCTGAGCTGTGATGGGATTACCGTACTTTGCGTCGCGGATCATCTCTTCATCGCCCACGGATGCTACGATCTCTTCAATGCCCTGGAGTCTTGTGCGCTCGGCTGTAACAGCCTCAGTCCTTGCAGCGTCTTCGATCTCGCGGACGAGATCCGGACATGCGGCTCTGAGTTCTTCTACATTTGCGAACATCTTCTGTCCTCCTTCATCTCCGGATTCTCCGGAATCGTTATTTTTGTCCTCCACATCAGGTGGAGTAAACTTTGCAACCATTTTGGTCAGGATGTTTTTGTTGACCTTGTTGAAGACCTTCTCGAAGTCTCCCTTGTTGAAGAGCTTGTTCTTGGGATCTGCGTCATCGGTCTCTGCCTTCTCGATGACTCCGTCTGCGAACTTGAGCTCAATGGCTTCGTTTGCATCCATCCACTTGGTCTGATCCATGTACTTGCTCAGGGTTTCACGGTCAATGCCGGTCTTCTTTTCGTAGGCATTGATGATTGAATCCTTGACCGTCTCCAGGACCTTGATTGCATCCTTCATGTCGTTGTGATCGCCCCATGCCATGGTGGCCGGATTGTGGATCATCATGACTGCGGTTCTGGCCATCAGCACCTGGGTACCTGCCATTGCAATCACTGACGCAGCTGATGCGGCCATGCCCTCGATCTTCACCGTTACGGCGTGCGGGTAAGCCACCAGAGCGGTGTAGATCTGCGACGCTGCAAAGACGTCTCCGCCGGGGCTGTTGATCCATACCGTCAGCGGGCCGCTGGCCTTGGCCAGCTCTTTGCGGAACATCTCAGGAGTGACGTCGTCGTCGAACCAGCTGTCCTCGGCAATGACGCCGCGGATGAACAGCTCGGATCCTGTAGCCTCGTTTCTAAACTCGTAGAACTTTTTCATTCAGTTGTCTCCTCTGTCTCTTCTGTTTTCCGGAGGCCGGCCTCTTGCATTCTCTTGAGCTCTGTCTCAAGCTCGGAGACGTTCTTGGACCAGTTGCCGCCGTTGAGCTTCATCGTGCTTTCGCTGTGTGTTGAATAACCATAGTGGTTCATCAGGGCCTCGGCCTTGATCTCCTTAGTCGGATCCAGCATCCCCTGGCTGGGCCCTATCCATTCCGCGCCCAGGTATGCCTGCTTCGTTCTCTCTGAAGCAAAGAATCCGGGTGCAAAGATCCTGCCCCTGGCCACAGCCTCGGACAGCCAGATCTTGTACACCGGCTTGCAGAAGTCGCTGATCAACCAGGATCTTCTCATCCGGAACGCCTTCCATGCTTCCAGGAGAGCTGCACGCGATGCGCTGTACGACGCTGTAAAGGCCTTGAGAAGGATTTCCTTCGGGATCTCCAGTGCAGCGCCTACCATTGTGGCCACTGCTTCCATGAATGCACCGAAGCCGCTGTTCGGCCTCTTGGGATCTCCGAAGACTACATCCTCGCCGGGCTCCATGATGTTTATTATCCCGGGTCCGAGCTCATACTCGTTCGGATCGCGTGAAACCTGATAGTCGGGATCCGCGCCTTCTCCGTATCCGACCTCGTTGAACGGCATCTCCGTCGGTGCAGGAGACTTGATGAAAGCGCTGAATGAAGCCTCGATGTCAGCTGCAGTCAGCTCGCTCTCTGTATACCGTCTCAGCTGGAGCAGCGGTTCAATGACCGGCGCCAGATAAGACACGCCCCTGTACTGATCCGGACGCTCGCTGTTCATGACATGCAGGATGTTCGGGAGCTGCGTCTTCTGACCATAGGCCTCGATCCTGACAAAGTCTTCCTTGGTCAGGTTGGCTTCATACGGATACTTGTTGCAGATCCAGTAGGCGACGATCGCACCGTTTGAATCTACCTCCACGCCGTCATAGATCTTGTTCTCGTTGTCGGGATTGGTCCCTTCTGTGTTGAAGTACCCGACGGCCCCGGGAGTCCTGCAGCGGTCGGCTTCAACAACGTGAATCCTCAGACTGTACGGATACTCCGGAGTAACCTCGTAGCGCTTGATGGCGCCGAACACGTCTCCGGATGTCAGCCAGCTCTCACAGACCAGCTGCTGGATTGAATAGAAATCGTTGACACCTGTTGCGTCGCAGCCCTTCTTGTCCTCGGCCCAGAGCGCAAAGTCTGCCTCTGTCCTGCGCTGCCATCTGTCGGCTTCCTCTGCCGACAGGCCCAGGTACTCGCGGTCGATCTTGCACTTGAGCCTCAATCCCAGTCCGACGATGTTCGTCCTGTTGGTTGCAATGGCGCTCTTTGCTATCGGAGAGCTGATGGCCAGTATGCGCGCCCTCTGGCGCAGCGTGTACTGGTTGGCGTCAATGTCTTCCCTGGGAGATCCGGATGATGCCTTGAAGCCCTTCATGGATCTCTTGGTGCGGCTGGCGCCGGCCTGAGAGTATCCTTTATTGGCCACGCCCGGCGTTCGGGCGCGGGCAGTTGCAACATGATCTTCTGCCATGCTGTCCTCCTTTTTCGAGAAATATAAAAGCTGGGGCAAGGGAAAAGGAGCCCAAACCCCCACCCCAGCCCGTTCTATGCACCGAAGCGCATATAACCTGGTTATGAATCTACACGGATCACACCTATTGCCTTGCGGCGTCCACCACCGGAAAGTACTGATTCCAGCTCCGCGATCTTCGTCTCATGCTTCTCAATGGTTGCTTCGAGCTCCGGAAGATCTAATTTGGTCAGACTCCTTGGTCCGATCGTGTAGCTTTTGACCCTGCCGTTGAGCAGGGCAAGATATGCTGCACGCGCCTCTTCGAGCGCTTGCTCATGAAACTGCAAGGATGCCTGCAGTCTTATGCGTTCAGAACTTGTCATATTCACTCCTTACCAGTCATCGTCTTCGCCGAAGCTGCGACGCTTCTTTACCGGACGCGGCCTCTGTTCTACCGCTGGCCGTGCCGGCGCCAGCCCTTTCAGGCGGCGTTCGATCGCATCCAGGTTTGGATTGCATAGGTTGAACCCGGCGTTAGCGTAGTTTCTACAGTCCAGCCGCTCGTTCCTCACTCCGCTTGAAATCTTCTCCCATACCCACTTCTGGCCGCGCTTGGTGTTGGTCAGCACAAGACGCTCAGACAGCAGGCCGGAAAAGTAATCACTGTTGTATCCGGCGCTTTCGTTCAGCGGGAAGTGGCAGTACTTAGCTCCCGGTTCTCCGACCTTCAGGTTGCTCATGATCTGAGCCTTTCCGGCATCGACACCCAGGATGTACAGCCACACCGTCTCGTTCGGCCTGTCCTTGATCGGGATCCGGTGAGGCGGAGAGGTAAACGGCAGGCCTTCGCCGCCTTTTCCCTTGATAGGGAATACTCTCTTGGCCATCCTCTGTTTGCAGGCCTTGTAGACATCCTGCGTATAGTGACCACCTGAGTCGACCATGGTCATGGAGATCTTCAGACCCTTGCCGTCTTTTCTCCGGAACACGCGGTCGATTACACCATCCAGCTTGTTCCAGGTCTCGGCAAGGTCCGGCTGTCCCATGATGAACCCCGTCTTGATTCCCCACGATTCACCGTATTGGCCATAGCCGACAACTTCGTATTCAAGACGGTTATCCTGGGTATCGACACCCATTGTCAGGACAAGTACTCCGTCAGGTACTTCGGCTTCATACACCTCTCTGCGGGACATCATGACATCCTCGTCGGCGATGTCTCCGCGCTCCTCCCAGAGCTTACCCAGCAGCGTGTTCCACACTACCTTGAGTCTGAGAGGATCATCCTTTGCCTCCAGGAACGCCAGACAGATCTTCTTCCACGGTGTCCATGGAGAGCTGAAGGCGTTCAGCCAGAAGCTGCGCACACCGTTCTCGTATGCTGCAGGATTGGCCGCAACCCACTTGGCCGGCTGTCTGCGCATCTCGTCCTCGGTGTGAAGAGATCCGCACTTCGGGCACTCCCAGTAAACAGGATCCAGGATCTTGTATGACTTTCGCCCGGAGATCTTCTCCGAGGTGTGCTCGAACTTAATATCGTCAAAATCTATCTCGACCCACTCTCCGCAGGTCGGGCATTTGTGGCACCAACGTTCCTGGGTGCCTTTGTAGAAACTCACCTCAATAGGACTTGCCCCCTTTATGGTCGGTGTCGAGACGTCAATGGCTTTCGCGTTGTAGAACGTAGTCTGTCTGCGTTCAGCCAAGGCCCACGGATCTCCTTCAGATCCTGCACTCCTGGCGAATCTGTCGTGCTCGTCTCCGAAGAGATACTTGACGGGAATTGAAGCCAGGGCTGCGGGCGTGTTGGATCCAATCAATGAAAGAGTTCCTCCCGGGAACGTCTTCATCAGCTTGGTGTTCGTTGTCGCCTTTGCCTTTTCGTCTGCGACCTTTCCTTTGAGGACCGGGCAGTCCCGGAACATAGGTCTGAGCCTCTGGTGCGAGAACTTGCGCGCCTCTTCCAGAGACGGATGAATAAACAGGATTGTGCCGGGATCCTGATCTATGATGCTGCCTATACCGTTCAGTATAGCCTCTGTCTTTCCTACCTGCGAAGCCGCCACGATTGTAACCTTGTGAACGTTCGGGTCGCTTATTGCATCCATAGGTTCCTTCAGGTACGGAGTCCGGCTTGTTCTCCACAAGCCTGGCTCAGCTGACGTCTCTCTGGACAGATGCCGGTTCTTGTCGGCCCACTCGCTGACGGTCAACCTTGACCGTTTCACGAAAGCCTTGAACGCATGCTCATAGAAAACATCCTGAGACCTTACCTGCGGAGGCAGAAAGGAAGACTTACTCTTCGTCTTCGTCCTCATCCTCGAATGCGGCCTCCCACTCTTCCTTCCTCTTGAAATAGGTGTCCCGATCGAACCTGTGGTTCTGCAGGCGCTCCATATAGGAGTCCATTTCGCTGCGCTCGATCTCACTGACCTGCTCCGGCTTCATTGCCGGCGCCAGCTGTACAGCGACCCTGTCAGGGTGCGCACGGAGAATGGCCACCATCTCGAAAAAGAAATCGTCAATAAGGGTTTCGACATCTTCGGTCAAGAGGACCTTCTTCTCGAAGAGTCTGTTCTTGTTTTTCTCACGCCTCGCCTGCTGCAGCTTGAGCTCAATCTCGGCTTCTGCCTTCCGGGACTCCTGTGAACTTGCTGCGTCGATGCGCTTGTTATAATATGCAGCCATCGCCTGGCAGCTCTGCTTGAAATGCAGTTTCCTGGTTCCGGAAACCTCGTCGAACCGGAGAACATCTTCCTGGATCAGCTGCGACACGCGCTGCTGACTTATGTTGAAGTACTCTGCAAACTCGGCCTGTGTGACAAACTCGGTGGAGGATCCTGAAAGCTGGCCCAGGGCATAACCCACTTCAAACGGGTCATAACCCTCGTCTTTCTTACTTATTTTCCCTTCTTTTGTCAGCTGAGAAATGCGCGGACCGGACAATCCGGCCTTGGCTGCTATGTCATTTCTCGACAGGAAATACGAGCTTGCATCTACTTTTTTCTTTTCTTGTGCCATTTTTGCTCCTTGGACAGCCGAAAAAGTAAGTAAATTACAAACAAGTACTAAAAAAATTCTCCCGGAGTCTGCACGAGTCTTGGGCTCGACAGCGCCGCAGAGGTTTTTAGGGCCCTGGAAGGACCCATTTTGTTTCGGGCGGAACTATTTCCTTTTCTTCAGCTCCTGTTCCAGATGGTGTTCCAGTCTCTTTTCGAGACCGGCGTCCACGCGCTCCTGGATCAGGACCTGCACTTGCTCGTTATGAATCATGGACGGGACAGAGGCCGTGTTCAGGACCTTGATGTCCTTGCGGTTCTCTCCCACCCTGGCGAATGGAATGTATGCGGATCCGTTGTTGGATCCAAGGAAGACATTGCCCTCCAGCTGGTGACGCTCACCCTTCTTGACCTCGACGGAGATCTTGTACGGTGCCGGCGGCTTGACCGTTGCCACCTCGCCACCTGCGTCGGTTCCCTGCCCGGGGATCCTCCGGAACTCCTTCTCTCTCTTCTTCGGCGGCCTCAACGGCTTCATGCCGAATGTTCTCAGCGTTCTGACGCGGCCTTTGTACTTGAGGCCCACGTTCTGCAGCCAGCCCTTCTTGTCCAGCTTGACCGGTCCCTTGTAGTCTGCCTTCACGTCGCTCTTCTTGATGTTGTATACATCCGAGACTGACTGGTTGACCCATGCCGGCGCCCTGGTCTTGAAGTCCGAGACGGTCTTGTTGACTACACCCTCGCTCTGCTTCTTCATCTTCTCCAGCTTCCGGTTGAGATCTTTGGCAGCAGCTACGCCCATTTTGATGGATGATGTGCTCATACTTCCCGTCCTGCAAATAATGCGACCCGCGTTTCCGCGGGCCAACTATCAAAAGGAGATTGCTCTGATGTGAAGCGTCTTCCCATACAACTTCACATCCTACCATTTAGCATGAACACCCTATGGTTTCAACTGTTTTAATTTGTTCTTTTTTGCTATTTTCTGCTATCTTCTGCTATTTTCTGTTCTTTTCTGTTTTTTTCTGTCATTTTCTGTTCTTTTCTGTTCTCCTCAGCGCTGCGAGAACGGCCTACAGACAAAGAAAGAGACCCTTGCCGGGTCTCTTCATGGTTTTAATCAAACTCTCGTTCCTAGGCCTTTCTCGCGTCGCTGGAGTCGGGTACCTTGATCATCTTCAGGGCTTTGCCATGAAGGTGGTACAGGTAGTCCTTGGACACCTTCATGCCGTCGCAGAGATCGTTCCAGCTCTTGTAGTTCAGGTACCGCTCCTCCAGGATGTACTCGAACTCAAGGTTGCCGATCTCCTTGATGGCCGCACTTATCTCGGATCTCAGATCCAGGAGGCGTTTCATGTCGGCCTCGACCTGATCCTTTAGGTCTATGAACTTGACAGTGAGGGATTCTACCCTGGATCCTTCTATGCTGCTGCCACCGCCGGCCTCCCCGATCTTACCCATCGGACACTTGGCTTGTGTGGCCAAATTCTCCAGCTGTTGGATCTGCTGCAGCTTGGACTCTATGATCCAGTGGATCCTCCTCGCCTGTCCCAGATACGTCTTGGCATCCACGGTCAGCGCCCCTCCTCCCAGAAATCGCAGGTATCATCGGGATCCTTGACCGTCAGATCCACCTTGCAGGACACTTTCGGGCCCGCGCCACTCGGAAACCCCATCCCGCAATTCCTGCAGACCCGCTTGTTGCACTTCGGGGGCCTGCCTCTTTTCTTCTTTTCCTGAGCCGCAGGGGCCGGTTCTTCGGGAGTTTTCACCCCGTCGGAAAGCTCTATGACCTTACCGGGAGACAGAGGACCTTCAGGATCCGGATCCTTTGAGACATCTTCAGAAGATTCTTCCTCTTTCGCCATGTCCGGTCCGTAGTGCATCTCTCCGCCGCAATTAGGACAGACCAGCGGCTCGTCATCAGTCACCCTCTCAATCTGGCCACATGCCGAACATACAACCTCCAGCAGCTCACGTCCCTTTTTTACCACGATCCTCATCTTTTCCCTCCTTGTCATTCATAATCTCCCAGCAACCCAGGAACTTCTTGAAAAACGGCTCAAGATAAACCGCAAACACCTCACCCTGGAACAGCACCTGCACGAGCCCTTCCTTCGGCGCGTCCCACCAGATCCGGACAATGGGCCGGTGAGGAGCCCTCAGCCACCTCATGAACGCTGCGAGCTTTGCGTCCTCGTTCTTGAAGTAGAGGTCGCTCCACAGGTTCCGGATGACAACACTCCAGCGCATCTCCGACGGAAGGGTCTTCAGCCACTCCTCGTTTGTCATGAAGTCCGCGTACTCCCCGCAGCTGATGTTCAGGGAATCACCCCGTTTCCACTCCTTCCTGCAGTGGATAAAGTTCCGGCAATCCATACACCTCATTCAGCCACCTCCCTGAAGGACTGTCTGAAGCGCCTGACGGGTATCCCCAGCTTCTTGGCCAGACGGATCTCTTCACCCATGCCCTCGCTGATGTTGTCTCCGAACACCCACAGCTCGTCGCAGACCTGTAGCAGATCCGCCCCGCAGCGGAGCCCCAGCTCCCTCTGAACCGGGTCTTTCTCGTTCAGGTACTGCGTGAACATCAGATGCGGCGTAATCGGACAGACTCCCTGCTTGATAGCATAGAGGCTGTAAACCTTCGCATGTGCAATGTTCCCCCTGATGTCACCGGCGAACGGTGAGCATACATACACCCGTTTCATTCTCTCTTTCCTGTCGTTTTCCATTTAGCCGTTACCTCCTGTCTTTGAAAAACTATAAGGGGCTCCTTCCTTTATCTCTCTCTGTTCCACTTCCGGGTTTCCCTCAAAACTGGAACAGCTTACAATCACGATTTCAGTGCCCTTTGCCAGGGTTTTTGTCGCACCCCGGCAGATATGCTCGGATCCGGAAAGGTTATTCCGGCATCCCGGGCAGATTTCCCGAGGCCTTGGCTTTGGCTCCGGGAACAACGATTCCATGAACGTACCTCCCGTCATGACCTCGGCAAAGACCATCGCCTGGATGGCTTCCTTTGCAGCTCTCTTGGATCTTCTGCTCTCTTCGTCTTCCATACGCACCCCTCACCGGTCTATGAACACACAGAGGAAGAAGGCCCAGTAGATGATCAACAGCGAAACAATCACCCCGTTCGACATCTCTCCCTCCTTTACCTGCACCATACGACCTCACCCTTCCGGATGAAGTAGTGGCTCTTGCACGGTAGCCCCAAATTGCCGATTGACGGCGAGAACGTGGGCTTGCCGTCTTCTTCCGTGTATTTCCATCCCAGAGGATCTATCGACAAGAGGATCCTCTCTCCGCAGCCGCAGCAGCAGAGGTGCGCAGCCACCTGGAACTCGTCCGCAATGTAGACCTTCCCTGGTTCCATGTCCTTCTCTTCAGG
>Ga0265301_10001488_pt1 | contig 30381 bp, 24 predicted proteins | sample AusTroGonzalo_MG_2_FD_193488 | JGI IMG/M metagenome (GOLD analysis project Ga0265301, IMG submission 193488) | Bovine rumen microbial communities from tropical cattle in Woodstock, Queensland, Australia - Gonzalo_04 | ecosystem: Host-associated > Mammals > Digestive system > Stomach > Rumen ... | reverse complement strand
GAACGCAGCACTACTATCACTCTGTGGAACAGCCTAAGGCCGACATCTGGGTGGTCGATGCCAATAACTTTGATGAATATCCATCTGTAGTGGCAGGCTCCTCACTGACATTAGAAGCATCCGCTGTTGCTGGCGCCACTTATGAATGGCAGCCTAACAACCTTATTATGAACACGTCAGACAATGGAAGGATAGCAATCACATACCCACTTAACGATATCGGGCTATATGATTTCGAGGTTACCGTTAAGACTCAGACAGCTACACACAACTACTGCACCAACTCTGCCTCATTGACAGCCAAGGTATATAGCAATGTTGAAGCCTCTGTTCATGCAGAAGCCCTCGAGATATGCGAGAGAGAGACAATGACCTTGACTGCCACAGCCACCGGTGGTACCGGATTCTATAATTATACATGGGAACCAGCTGCATATTTTGAGAATAATGTCGGGCAGACTGTCACTACTAAAGCGTTGCCTGGTCATGTAGGAATGATTAATTTCACCTGCGAAGTCACCGATCAGTTCCTTGATAACGCTCATAACGAGGACAAGGCTGAAGTTACAGTTCACGACGCTCCTAGAATCAATTACGATTTGATGGGCGAACAGCTTGTTGAAGCCGGCAATGAGTTCTATCCATTTGTGTATGAATACAGCATCGATTCGTTGAGTTTAACCGGATATGAGATAGAAAGCATAGAATGGAGCATCTATAGTTACTACCCTACACCTAACCAGTTGGATCCAAACACAAATGAGTCGTTATGGTTCTGTGTTCCTGATCCACATCCGACAGATCCACGGCAGCCTAAGAAGGCATATGTGTATATCAACGAAGTTGGCAATGCCAAGCTCTCATGCAAGATTACGGCAGCATGCGGCTATACCGAAGCCCGAATTATAATCTTCACAGAAGGCTATGAATACGACGACGTATCTGTGGAAGAAATCAACTACGACGATATCATCACGGTTTATCCAAACCCAACAAAAGGCGAGCTTTATGTAAGCTTGGGTGACATCATCACATCACCTGTAACAGTCAGCATTTACAGCCTCAGCGGTATGTTGATGACGCAGCAAACCGAAAGTGGTGATATGGCTCATCTGTCGATAAACGGCCTATCAAACGGCATTTATTTAGTAAGAATCACTGGAAAAGATTTCGTGGTAACTAAGAAGGTTATACTCAACAGATAACCGAGTTACCATCCCCAACATGAGTCGTGCATCCTGTTGAATTTCAATGGGATGCCGATGCTCAGCATTAATTCCACGCCTCTGTTTCTCCACGACTGGGTGTCTTCTGTATGATATGCATAGACATTGACCGGTTGGCCTTCGACCTTGCTTTTCACATTGAGCAAGCCGAAATTATATGCGGCGTCAAGCTTTATTGCCAAGGTAAACGACTCAAAAATGACATTGAAACGGACGCCACCGCCGAGCATAATGCTCAAATCAAACGGAGTGATGACTGCGTCAGACTGTGAGATATCGACACTGCTTCCATTATATTCGCCATCGGGGAATGTCACTTTATCGGTGCCACCATAGCAAAACGCGGCATCGACAGCGCCGAAGACATACGGATTCACATAATCAGAGATAAGGAAATAATACCTCACCGGAATCCTCAAATCGACATATTTCGACTCTATCTGATTAACTTCCTTGACGCCAAGATGGTTAAACGATTTCTTCATGCCTCTTTCAATCATCATTAAATCGCCGCCAAACGAAAGCCCACGCGGTTTGCTGACAGGAAACTCGACATATACGCCAAAACCTGGTTTCAGCACTATGTCACTTGACAAATCATTATAACTTTTATTAGAAAAATGCATGTCGTAAGCTGTCAGGCCGCCTTTAATGCCAATATAAGGAATATTTTTAAGCTTGCGGCTTTTCTTCATATTTCCAAAACTATAGTCAACTTGGGCCATGGCCTGGAAGCCGACAGCGAACAAAAGCATCAATATGACGAATATCTTCTTCATTTATTCTTCTTTTTTAACAACGAGGTTGCTAAAATACATGGTTTGACCACCAACTTTCATAATTCCTGGCTGGTCGGAATCAGGTTTTCTACTTTTAATAACCGACCAGAATTCCATATGGTTTATGGTATCGGTAGCTACATCATTCCTAATCTTTTGCTTACCATTAATGATAAATCCGTTTTGATAACTCTTACCACCAGCCTGCTCTATTAGAAAATCGAAACATAATGTAAAGCTGCCATTAGAGCCATCACCCCATATATATGCCGTATCGACCTCATTCCAATCATCGAAATTATATGGAGGATTTATCGGAGTCCTATAATTTGTTTTAAATCTAAGCTTTGCGATGCCATTTTGCTGTTCTTCTATCAGCAGATACAAATATTTCTTCCCGTAATAAACTGGGAAATTTGGCAAATCTTTGATGTAAACATAGCCATCAGATTGATAAATCTCCTCATTTCCACCTTTATAAATGCCTTCCATTTCATAAAGACCCATAAGGTTTGGAGGGAATATTCCATCGTAAACGGTATCGCTGCATGATGGCACCAAAGCTCTCCATAAATCCCTGTAATTCTTGGGATAAATGGCATCAACAGGACTCTTGTAGCTCTCGTCGCCGAAATGTACAATAGTGTCATGGTTGTTTTTGCTACATCCCGAGAGGAATATGGCCAACATACCGAAAAATGCACAGATTATGGCGACAGAACGTTTCAACATATTGATTATTTTAAGCTGTTTTTCAATATTTCCATTGCTTTTTCGATGCCTGCGGCGTTCTTTCCGCCTGCTGTGGCAAGCGTCTTTTGTCCGCCGCCACCGCCTTGGATTTCTTTGGCGGCTTCGCGCACCATGGCGCCAGCGTCCATTTTCTTGCTATCGACGAGACTCTGCGGGAGCATCACACAAAGCGCAGGTTTTTCTTCAAACACGCCACCAAGTATCGCAATCGCTTCAGAATCAACATCTTTCAATGCTGAGGCAATGTTACGCATCTGGTTCATGTCGGCATCAACGCGGGCTACGACCAGTTTGTGTCCCTCCCAACTTGAGGCGTTGTTGTATGCGTTTTTGGCATCCGACACAGCCTGAGCCATCATCATGGCCTCGATCTTCTTCTGAAGCATGGTGTTCTGAGCCGATAGGTTTTCCACAGCTTTCACCACGTCGCCAGACGACTTGACGAGACCTTTTATCTTATTAAGTGTATCTATCTGATTATCAAGATAATCGATGACTGCTTCGCCTGTGATAGCCTCGATACGGCGCACGCCAGCTGCTATTGCACTCTCGGTCAAAATCTTGAATGCTCCGATGCGACCTGTTGATGGGATGTGGGTACCACCACAAAGCTCGCATGAGTAGTCTTTGCCGAATGTCACGACGCGGACCTTGTCGCCATATTTCTCGCCAAACAACGCCATGGCACCGAGTTTGCGAGCCTCGTCAATCGGAACATCGACAGCTGTCTGGTTTGGCAAATCTTCTCTAATCTTCTGATTGACAATAGTTTCAACCTTACGAATCTCTTCGTCGCTCATCTTGGCAAAGTGGCTGAAGTCGAAGCGCAGACGCTCGTCATCGACCATTGAGCCTTTTTGCTCGACATGTGTTCCAAGCACTTGACGAAGAGCGGCGTGCATCAAGTGAGTAGCTGTGTGGTTAGCCTCAATCTTCATTCGGCGCTCCACATCGACTTTAGCAGTAAACACTGCCTCTGGCTGCTGCGGAAGCATGTCGGTGATATGAATACTCAAGTCGTTTTCTTTCACTGTGTTGACCACGTGAAGTGTCTCGTTTTCCGACACCAACACGCCGCGGTCACCTACCTGGCCACCCATCTCGGCATAGAAAGGAGTCTTGTCGAGGACAATCTCGAAATGTTTCTTGCCTTTTGCCACAACCTCTCTGAATTTCAATATCTTAGCCTGGCATTCCATCTCGGTGTAACCGACGAATGTGGTAGGTTTATCCTCATGTATCAGTTCGACCCAGTCGCCCGACATCTTCTCGGCGGCTTTGCGTGAGCGGTCTTTCTGTTCCTTGAGGTTATTGTTGAAGCCTTCCATATCGACTTCGAGGCCTTTCTCCTCAGCCATGAGGTTGGTCAAATCGACTGGGAAGCCGTAGGTATCAAATAATTCGAAAGCGAAAGCGCCGTCGATGAGCTTTGAGCCTTTGTTTTGCTCCACATAATTCTCGAAGCGCTTGATTCCCAATGCCAAAGTACGCAAGAACGATGCCTCTTCCTCATATATAACCTTTGAAACGAGCATCTCCTGGGCTTTTATCTCTGGATATTGCTCACCCATCTCACGGACGAGGACCGGCAACAATTTATACACAAACGGCTCGGTGAATTTCAGGAAAGTATAGCCATAACGCACTGCGCGGCGGAGGATACGGCGGATGACGTAGCCCGCGCCATTGTTAGACGGCAACTGGCCGTCGGTAATGGCGAAGCTGACCGCACGGAGGTGGTCAGCGACGACGCGCATTGCGATGTCACATTTCTCATTTTTACCATATTCTATTCCTGAAAGCTTAGATATCTCATTAATAATAGGTGTAAACACGTCGGTGTCGTAGTTCGATTTCTTGCCTTGCATCACGCGGACGAGGCGTTCAAAACCCATACCTGTATCGACATGTTTTGCCGGAAGGTCAACGAGGGTGCCGTTGGCGAGGCGGTTGTACTGCATGAACACGAGGTTCCAAATCTCAATCACCTCTGGGTCGTCTTTGTTGACGAGGTCGCGACCGTTGATTTTCTTGCGAGCCTCTTCATCACGGATGTCGATATGGATTTCGGAGCATGGTCCGCAAGGGCCAGTCTCGCCCATCTCCCAGAAATTGTCTTTTTTCGAGCCGTAGATAATCCTCGACTCATCGACATGTTCTTTCCAAAATTCGTAAGCCTCGTTGTCGGGAGCCATTCCGTCTTTCTCATCGCCGCCGAAAACGGTGACATAGAGCTTATCTTTGTCGATTTTCATCACTTCAGTGAGGAACTCCCAGCCCCATGCGATGGCTTCTTTCTTGAAATAATCGCCAAACGACCAGTTGCCCATCATCTCGAACATAGTGTGATGGTATGTGTCGCGACCGACTTCCTCGAGGTCGTTATGCTTGCCAGATACACGGAGGCACTTCTGAATATCAGTGACGCGTGGCGCTTTCCGAGGGTTGTTGCCAAGAAAAACATCCTTAAACTGGTTCATACCTGCGTTGGTGAACATCAATGTCGGGTCATTCTTTACGACTATAGGTGCAGAAGGCACTACAAGGTGCTGTTTCGACTGAAAAAACTCCAAAAAACTCTTACGAATTTCGCTTGCTTTCATCATAGAATTTATTTTTTCTTTAAAAAAGTTTGCAAATTTAAGAAAAAATTATTTATTTTGCATGTTTAAAACGTAATTTTTTCGTTTTAAGTATAAAATTTTGTAAAAAATGGCGAGAAAAAGATACATATTCAATCCACAAACGCTTGGTTATGAGGAATATAAGCCCTCAACAGGCAAGCGCATAAGGATGATTTTGTTGTTTGTTCTCATCGCCGGATTACTCGGTTATGGCATTTCAGTGCTCATACATAATGCGATTGGGACGCATAAAGAGCGTATGCAAGCACGCGAAATCGAGTTTATGAAGCTTCAATACGAGATTTTAAACGACAAACTTGAAGACATAAACACTCTTCTTGGTGAGATTCAAGACCGCGACGACAATATTTACCGAATGATATTCGAGGCCGAACCGATTGCATCGTCAGTCAGGAAGGCGGGTTATGGCGGCTCAAACCGTTACGAAGCACTCAGCGGTTATGACAACTCGGAGATTGTGACAGAGACAACAAAAAAAATCGACATCATTGAAAGCCAGTTGAATGTTCAGGCAAAGTCATACGACGAGGTCTTAAGCATGGCAAAAAACAAGGCTCTGATGCTCAGCTGCATCCCTGCCATTATGCCAGTGAAAGACGTTGACATCTATAGGATTTCGTCGCATTTCGGCTATCGTACCGACCCATTCTACAAGGTTCAGAAGCTTCATAGCGGCATTGATTTTGCCGGACCGATGGGCACACACATCTACTGTACCGGCGACGGCGTGGTGGAACAAGTAACGCTCGGCAACAACGGCTACGGCAACTATATCATAGTCAACCACGGCTATGGCTACAAGACCCGTTACGCTCATCTTAAAAAGTCATACGTCAAGAAAGGACAGAAGGTGAAACGAGGCGAATACATCGCCGACATGGGCAACAGCGGCAAATCGACCGCACCACATTTGCATTACGAAGTGCTTAAAAACGGCAAAGCGATAAATCCAATCAATTTCTTCTTCAACGACTTGACGCCTGAAGAATATGACAAGATTCTCGAATTGTCGGAACGACCATCAATGACAATGGATTAACATCATGGAAATCAAGAAGTTATATTATCGGATAGGTGAAGTGGCAGAGATGTTCAACGTCCCCACCTCTACCATACGCTATTGGGAAAGTGAATTCGACGTGCTGCGTCCGCGCAAGAGCACAAAAGGCAACAGAATGTTCACCGAGCGCGACATGCGGTATCTACAGATGATATACCAGCTTGTGAAAGTCAAAGGATACACCATCCAAGGCGCCAAAGATGCCATGAAGACCAAGTTCGACAGCCTCGAAAAGAACGCCATGATGATTCGGACACTCAACGATGCGAAGGAGTTTCTCGTTGATTTGGACAAACAACTTGCCGCACGCCAGAAAGCCCTTTAAAAAGTCTTATCCGGAATCAGATAATTTGTAACATAATCGAAAACACCATCTTCAAGGCTGGTGAACGGCTTGTCGTATCCCGCCTTACGTAGTTTTTCCATGTTAGCTTCGGTGAAATACTGATACTTGTCGCGGATGTCGAGCGGAGTGTCGATGAATTTGATATTCACATCCTTACCCATCGCTTTAAAGGTGTTAGCCGCCAAATCGTAGAACGAGCGGGCGTGACCAGTGCCAAGGTTGTACAAGCCACTTTCAGGACGTTTTTCTATCAAGAAAAGAATGACCGAGGCGATGTCTTTCACATAGATAAAATCTCTAAGTTGCTGACCGTCTTTGAAGTCGGGACGATGTGAGCGGAACAGCTTCACCTCGCCGCAATCCTGAATCTGATGGAACGAGTGCAGGATGACCGATGCCATGCGGCCTTTGTGGTACTCGTTAGGACCATATACATTGAAGAATTTCAAGCCTGCCCAGAATGGAGGGCACTTTGTTTGCTTGAGAATCCATTTGTCGATTTCGTTTTTCGAGCGACCGTAAGGGTTAAGCGGCTGCAGCTTCTCCACAATGTCGTGGCTGTCTATATAGCCCAGCTCTCCTCCACCGTATGTGGCTGCTGATGAAGCATATACGAGCGGTATCCGATACTCTGTACACAGTGTCCACAGCTGCTCGGTATAGTTTACATTGAGTTCGACAAAAACATTCCAATCGAACTCAGTGGTGTCGGTACGAGCGCCGAGATGCACCACAAAATCAACCTTACCGTGATTGATTTTCAGCCAGTTATGAAGCTCTTTCCTATCTAAAAGAAGCTCGTAACTTTTATTGATAAAGTTTCTTTCTTTTTGTTTCTTTGAAAAATCATCGACGAGGACGAGATCGTTCCTGCCCTGTTCGTTGAGGCATCCTGCCACAACACTTGCGATGAAACCTGCTGCACCTGTGATTACTATCATATCGTTTAATTTTCTTCTGTTCTTGTCTTTAAATAATTACGCCATTTTTCAAGCACTGCCTGCATATCCGATGGAAGCGGTGAATCGAAATACAGCTCTTTGCCCGTGGTAGGATGCACGAAGCCAAGCACTTTGGCATGAAGGCAGTGACGCGGTATCTCGTTGAAGCAGTTGTCGATAAACTGGCGGTATTTTGAGAATGTAGTACCTTTCAGAATCCTGTCGCCGCCATACAACGCATCGTTGAACAACGGGTGTCCGGCATACTGCATATGGACGCGAATCTGGTGTGTGCGTCCTGTCTCGAGGCGGCATTCGACCAAGGTGACGTAGTTGAAACGCTCCAAGACCTTGTAATGTGTTACTGCCTCTTTGCCTTGGCTGCCGTCAGGATATACTGCCATCGCCACCCTGTCGCGCATCGAGCGCCCTATGTTGCCTTCGATAGTACCTTCGTTATCAGCGAAGTCGCCCCATACGAGGGCCTGATAGCGTCGTGTGATTGAATGCTCGAAGAACTGCGCCGCCAATACAGTCTGTGCCGTCTCGTTTTTTGCCACAATCATCAAGCCAGTGGTATCCTTGTCGATTCGATGCACGAGGTAGCCGAAGCCGTTCTCGACTTTCGAGCCGTTTTCCTTGAAATGATATGCCAGGGCATTGAGCAAAGTGCCGTCGAAATTGCCATGACCAGGATGAACTACCAAGCCAGCTTGTTTGTTAACCACTATGACGTCGTCGTCTTCATACACCACATCGAGCGGGATATTTTCTGGCGTTATGACTATTTCACGAGGCGGATACGCCAGCACCACAGTCACAACATCGAGTGGCTTTACCTTATAATTGGATTTCACCGGCTTGTCGTTGACGAGTATGCTTCCAGCCTTTGCCGCATTCTGCACACGGTTTCTTGACACGTTTTCCAGACGGTTTTGCAGGAATTTGTCAACGCGCGTCAGTGTCTGACCTTTATCGGCAACAATTCTAAAATGTTCGAAAAGCTCGGTACTTTCCTCAGTATTGTCGCCAAGAACGCCAACGAAATCCTCCGACATATCTCAACTATTTGGAAATCAATAATTTAGATGTTTCACAAGAACCATCCTTCATAATAACCCGCAGCATGTATGCGCCATTTTGCAAATCGTTGACATTCAATTCATTGCAATACATATAATGCTTAACGGCTTTGCCTGCGATATCATAAATGACTATTTCTTTGGCAAATTCAGCATCAACACCATCGATGCGGACAACATTGTTTGCCGGATTCGGATAAAGTGTAATCTTATTAGCAATTTCCTGATTTTCATCGATTCCGATGAAATATGGATCAGATCCCATGACTGGACGAATCATAAATGAGCCGGCGAAAGAAGTGTTTTTCCAGCCCGCTCCTGCATCATAGAAGCAATATTGATGGTTGTCGATTGACGAGTCAAAGCCGATATTTATTGATTTCGAGTACCTTTGACGTACGCCAACATAGAAAGTGCCGTTCACTTTCACAACATCTGGCAAGATATAGTTTGAAAAAGCGTACAAAACGCTGTCGTTCCATTTAGGACGCTGATTTTCAAGGCGATACAGCTCTTCGCCAGGTTTGCCATTATTATCGCGCCACACCACGATGTCGAAGAAATTGTAATTAGCATTGTTGTAGGTGCGGTTGAACAGCATCTGAACGGCGCACAAGGTGTCGAGTGTGGTTATTTTGAACTGCGCCGCAAAATATGTGTCGTTTGGCACGAGTCCGTAGCCTTGTTCAGGAGTGCCGTCATCATAGGCAAAATAATTGTAAAAGCCTTGTTTTGCAACCATCGAATCGCCTGCGACCTCATCGCCATGCTCGTCGATAACATTAATATATTGACGAATAGTGAATGACGTGGTATCAGCCGTGAGGTTGTAAGGATAAATGAAATTACCCATCTCAATGTTGTTCTGCATGACTCCAACGATTGGATATTGATTGACAATAAATGAGTTACTGTTGTACAAATAATTCCAAGAGCTGTTGTTGTCATTTACCTCACAGGTGTAACGCACCTCATGTGTATTCACATCCAAATTGGTGACATAAATGTCGTAAACATTTTCAATTTCGTTGATTGGGTTCTCGCGGTAATGCTTATAAGGCATTGAGCGATAACGTTTTAAGAATGTCGGAACTGTATTTGTCAGACTCACGAGCGGATAGGTGTCGTTTTCGATGCTACGATTCATGTCGAGATAGACCATATCGATGTTCCACTGGTCCATATTGCTGCGGTCATTAGGATATACTGTGGTTGGCAGTGTTCCATAGTTAAAAAACATGATGTAGAAATCCTCTTTGAATAAGCATGTGTCTGTGATTGGTATCATCACCTTTTTAAAATATTGGTTTGGGTCACATTCATCAACAAATGACTCATAGCTCTGGCCTCCGGCGGCCCACATCTGTTGCCAATGACCGTCGTAGCCGAATTTCAGGACGAGTGAGTCGTCGCGATCGGGGCTGTCGCCGAAGCCACCAGGCTGGTAATAGAAGCTGAAATAGACCGAATCGGCTGGCGTTAGCGCATGATTACCAACGCTGTCGAGGCGTATCCTCACCGACATAAGGGTGTCGGCCATGAATGGATTGCTGCTGCCGTTGGAATATACTTTTCCATATCTGTCGATTACGTCCAAAGTGGCGGCGCGATAATTAACCGGCATTTTAGGGAAGCCCGAGTTCACAAACACATTGCCAGCTTGCCATTTCGATGCATCAGGATAGAGTCCCAATTGCGTGAAATCATCGAAAAATGGCAACGTGGCGACCGCTTCATCCTTTGAAACCGCCATATTTTCCTCAGGAATACCTCCAACAAAACCTGTAAGATACTCTTGTGCTCTGCCGTTCAAAATGAAACAAACGGCAATTAATATTAAAACTATTTTTTTATTCATCGTAGAAATATGTTGTATCTATCTCATAATCATTATTTTCGAAGTCGCTGAAATCGAAATTAATCTCAACGCTGGCAGTATCTTTCACTCTGAAAACCATCTCTTTGTCCTTGATACGCTCTAATGAGTCGTAAGAGAACGACCTGTTTTTCAAGATAAAATCGAAGCTGTCGATAACGTATCTGATGGTGTCGGCAGAGTATTTTTTCAGTCGCCATGCCTCCACGATAGAGTCACGACGCAGTTTTTCGTTATTATACCATTTGAAGTCGAAATTGCTGTCCGACCTGTACCACACGTTCACCAATGAGCCGAGCGGCACTTTCGCGTCGGGTGCGAACTCGGGGTCCATTCGGCTGACGTAAAGATGTTCAACCTCGTCATTATCAATAAAAATCTCTGTTCCGATATTCAGTGAGGCGTTGTTTATCACATTTTTCACTTCTGTCACGCTGACGCCCACCAAATCGGGAAGAATGGTGTTTTTATTACCAGTTCCAAGTCCGACAACGAGTGTTATCGCGCTACCTTTCACCACATCTTCTCTAGGTTCGATCACTTCGTCCTTAATTTTTTGCTCAACGATGGCATTTCTGGCGAAATAATCGACAAATTCAAGCTTATCGACCTTCAAACCGGCGATATTCAGGCTCACCATGGCCTGACGAAGCGAAAGATTACGAAGATTAGGCATAGCGACCACCTCCGGAGCTATCGAAGTGCGGATTATATAGATATTCCTGCCATTTTTCACCTTCGCTCCAGGAGCTGGATTCTGTTGATATACAGCACCTTCCGGAAAACCCTTTACATAAATGCTATCGAGAAGAATGAAGGTGAACTCATCTTTATAAAGCTCCTCAGCGTCGTCATAATTCATTCCGACCATGTCGGGAACCAAAAATTCCTTACCATGACGGGTGAATTTATCCAGCCTCGTAAACGTAAATTCAAATACAGCGATAACCACTAACACCATGATTATCAAGCTGATATAGAACCATTTATCTTTTAAAAAACGAAAAGCCTTCATTTTTTTATTTTTTTCGTCATTAATAACGTCGTTTTTTGTAATTTTGAACTCGCAAAGATAATGTTTTTTATTGAATTTTAGTATATTTAACATGAAAAAAATAGCAATAGTCTGTGGCGGATACTCTGGAGAGTATGAAATTTCAATCAGCAGCGCAAAAGTCGTTAAGAAACATCTTGACCCGAGCAAATACGAGGCCTATGTCATTGTAATTCAAAAAGATAGATGGTATCATCTTGAAGACAACGGCACTGAAAACTTAGTTGATAAGAACGATTTCTCGATAAAAGTCGGCGGCAAAAAAGTTGTTTTCGACGCTGTTTTCAACGCCATACATGGTGTTCCGGGTGAGGACGGACAGCTTTTAGGATACTTCGAGATGCTTGGAATCCCTTACACTTCGTCGGGTTTCACCACTTCGGCGCTCACTTTCCACAAAGATTTTTGCAAGAAGATAGCTGCTGCAGCTGGTGCCAACGTCTCCCCTTCTGTCATTATTAATAGAGGTGAGTCATACGATGAGAAAAAAATCATCAAAACGTTGGGATTGCCATTGTTTGTCAAGCCGACACGCAACGGCTCGTCGGTTGGTGTGAGCAAGGTCAACGTGGCGGAAGACTTTGAAAAAGCGGTGCAGAACGCCTTCAAAGCCGGCGACCAGGTGATGTGCGAGAAGTTTGTGAAAGGCCGCGAGTTGGCATGTACAGTGATGCAGGTAAAAGGCAGGACGATGGTGTTCCCGGTCACTGAGATAGTCAGTAAAAACGACTTTTTTGACTACGAGGCAAAATATACAGCAGGAAAATCTGACGAGATCACGCCAGCCGACTTGGATGAGGTTGCCGAACTCGAAGTCAAGGCAACATCGGCCATGCTTTACGACAAGTTCGAGTGTAAAGGTTTCGCACGTTTCGACTATATCTTAACGCCTAAACAGTTGGTTTTCATAGAGGTAAACATTGTGCCAGGCATGTCGGAGGCATCAATAATGCCAAAACAAGCAGCCTGCATGGGCATAAGCCTCGACAAGCTGTTTGGTTTGGCATTAGATAATATTCTTGACTAAACTGTCAGGATGTCTTTCTGTTTCAATTCGTAGAGGTCATCGACCTTTTTCACGAATTTATCTGTCAGCTTCTGGATTTCGTCCTGGAGCTGTTTCACTTCGTCTTCCGAAACGCCTTCTTTTTCAAGCTTCTTGGCATCGTCGTTGGAGTTACGGCGGATGTTACGGATACCGACCTTCGCTTCTTCAGCGGCTGTCTTGGCGCGTTTGGCGAGGTCTTTACGACGTTCCTCTGTCAACGGCGGGACCAAGATTCTCAGGAAATCGCCTTCGTTTTTAGGGTTGAAGCCGAGGTTAGCAGCCTGGATGGCCTTGTCGATGGCGCTGATGGCGCTTTTGTCGAATGGCATCACGATAATCTGACGCGGGTCAGGGGTGCCTATGTTGGCGGTCTGCTCAATCGGAACAAGTGTTCCGTAATATTCAACCTTCACGCCCTGAAGCATCATCGGGCTGGCCTTTCCTGCTCTGATTTTCTGAAACTCCGACTCGAGATGCTTGACGGCACCTTCCATCGATTCAGTGGTTTCGTCCAAAATAAATTGAGATTCTTCTGTCATATTTCTTCAAATTTTTCGGTACAAAAATACAAAAAATTTTACTTCGTCACCAGAGTTCCGATTTTTTCTCCGTTGAGCACTTTTATGAGGTTACCTTTGGTGTTCATGTCGAACACGAGCATCGGCATGTTGTTTTCCTTGCACATGGTGAATGCTGTGAGGTCCATTATCTTGAGGTTTTTGCTGTAAGCCTCATCGTAAGTTATTGTCTCATATTTTGTTGCTGTCGGGTCTTTCTCAGGGTCGGCGGTGTAGATGCCATCGACGCGGGTGCCTTTGAGGATGATGTCGGCTTTGACTTCCACTGCGCGCAACGTTGAGCCTGTATCTGTTGTAAAGAACGGGTTGCCTGTGCCGCCACCGATGACGACGACGTTGCCTTCTTCAAGGAGTTTGATAGCTTTTGACGAACTCATCGATTCGGCGATACGGTCGATGTAAAGTCCTGATAACAAAGCGGTTTTCACACCTTTACTCTGCAATGCCGACTGGATAGCCATGCTGTTGATGACGGTGGCGAGCATACCCATGTAATCGCCTTGGATACGGTCCATGCCTTTCGAGGCGCCCTGCAATCCACGGAAGATGTTGCCACCACCGATGACGATAGCGATTTGCGCACCGGCTTTGTGTGCTGCTGCGATTTCTTCAGCATAATCGTTAAGACGTTGAGGGTCAATGCCATACTGTTGGTTTCCCATCAAAGCCTCACCACTAAGTTTAAGTAATACTCTTTTGTATTTCATATATTCAAAATTTTAAAATTTTAATTCATTTTTAGAACCAGAATCCGACGTTTATGAATCCCACAGCCGACGAGTTGATGTTAGAACCCATCAGGCTCACCTCTATTGGGCCTACGACGGTGTTAGCACCAAGTGTGACGCCAGCACCGGCTACGAAACTATTACTGTCGAACCATAAGTCATAATTATCAGACATATAGCCAAAGTCGCAGCTTATAGTGCTGTAGAAAATCTTATAGAAATTCCATTGCCATGCGAATTGTCCGATAGCGATATGATCGACAACTTTGTCAACGAAACCGAGGCCTGTAAACGCCAAAATATTGTCATAATATTTCATTTTCGACTGTCCGCCGACCATAAACTGGTAAAACAGAGGCACTTCTTCCTCACCAAGTTTTGTTCCTCCCATGACGCCTAATTTCAGCGAATTGCGTTTCCCTATTGGGAATGCCTTAATTATGCTGCCGTGCACCAGATACGACAGTTGCGCTCCCACGTTACTAAGTGTGCCGCCATTGTTGACACCTTCAAAAAACACTGTTTTTCCTGTCAGATTAATTCTCCAGCCTCGTCTGGCGAAATTCGGGACATCTTCATTGCTGAAGAAATAGTTGGCAAACAAATAACCATAAAAAGAATAATCGGAGTTAAGGCCGCCGTTTCCAAAGAAGTCTTTCATATGGACATAATCGGCGACAGCACCCAGACGGAACTGCTGTGTCAACGAAGGTACCAGCTGTACGTAAAGCCTCAAAGTATTGCTTTGGATACTATAAGAATTGGTGATTCTATTATCATCATACTGATTCATATTCAATGAGATAATATCCACATCAGCACCATATCTGAAAATTCTTCCATGACGTTTGTTCAAATTAACTTTGAGATACGGATTTTCAGCGATGTTGATATCGAAACTCAATGTGGTACGATTCATGCTGTTCCACAGATTTTTCATGGTAAAGTTCACCAAGGCTCCGATGCCGTAATTGTTATCATAATGAATACAGAACGCCACTGCTTCATCTTCGCGCACTTTGCAATGCAGTTTTAGGACCACTCCATTGGGTTCGTTGTCCATTTCATACCACAAATCCTCATAATATCCTGATGCATAAAGCTTTAGCACCACCAACTGAATCTCATTCACTGACATTTTTTTCGGGAAACCTTTACCGAACTCACGTATCACACCATCTTTATGTTTATCAGAGACACCTTCGATATCAATTCTTATAATATTCAGAGTATCAACAGGTTGCACATGTGGCCGATTAACTTCGTAAGGTTCAAACTCCTTAAGGAATTTAGCAAGGTTTTTAAAATGCGGTGCAAACTCTTGTGCGGCATCCTCACCGAATTGGATAATCGAGTCAAAATCATTGAACGACAGCATGTTACGTCCATGAAGATTTGGACGGATATAAATATCGCAGTTTTTACGGGCGTACAGACTCTCTTCTAGCGACGAGAGGTTCATCATGCTTTCGAGGAGTCCTAGGGAGTTGTCGATTTGTGACGCAGGTATCGTGGCATCTTCCAAATCGACACCAATAATGATATCGGCGCCACGCTCTTTCATGTTGCGCACCGGGAAATTGTTGACCATTCCGCCGTCAACAAGGAGTTTATTATCCATAGAGACAGGCTTGAAGAAGAATGGTATCGACATACTTGCCCTCACTGAGCGTGCCAGATTACCTTTTGTCATCTCATATTGTCGGGCGTGTTCCACATCGGTGGCGATACAGTAGAATGGCACTGATAACTTATTAAAATCGTGTATATTACTTGCCGGAAGCATAAGTCGTGACATAAGCAGGTTGACATAAACGCCATCCACCACCGATGACTTCACTTTCAGCTTCCCATCCATTATTGGGAATGTCGCAAGATATTGACGTTCAAACATTTTCTGTTCGACAGGCATCAAAACTCGCGGTACTCGGTCATAAATCACTTGGTTCCAATCCTGTTCGCGCACCAGTTTCTCAATCATATCCGGGTCGTAGCCAACGGCGTATAGGGCGCCCATGATAGAGCCTATGCTTGTTCCGCCGATAAAATCGATTGGAACGCCAGCCTCGTCGATGGCTTTCAGCACTCTGATTTGTGCGAAACCCTTGGCACCGCCACCACATAGCACAACACCCACCTTGGGACGATGACGAAATTTTTTTAAAGCCACACTATCGCTAACTTCTTGAGCATCAACACTATAAAAAGAAAATACGATAATGAGCATCATTAGCAAAAAAGAAGTTAAATGTTTAGTTATCCTATTCATTTTCAATTATTTAGAACCAAAAACCAACATTCACGAAAAAAGCCCAATCTTTTATTACATTTGATTTTGACAGCTGTAATTCAATTGGTCCGAACAAAGTTTTGACACCGAGAGTCAAGCCTGCGCCAACAGTAAAATTATCAGGAATGAACCATGTATCAATATCGTCGGAAAGCAAATCATCAACCTTTTTATCGTATTGAGCAATAATTTCCAAGTCTTCTTCGGTAGGATTTGCCGGATCAGCTATTTTGTTCAACTCATCTGACCAATCATAGATTTTCAGGTAATTCTTAATAAAGCCAGCATCGCAGCTAAGCACAGCATAGAAGCTCTTATAGAAATTCCACTGCCATGCAGCTTTAGCGAAAGCCACTTTTTCGGTATATGCCGACATGAAAGGCATTCCTGTGAAACTCAATATGTTATCCACATAATACATCTTCGACTGACCGCCGACAAAGAAAATATCTTCTACGTCAAGATTCATTGTGCCGAAGCGAGCAGCGCCAATGGCTCCAAGTCGTAACGCGTGATGCTGCCCAATAGGGAACGATTTCCTGATATCAGCCTGGACGCAGTAGTTCGGTTGGCTTTCGGCTGTCGAGAACACAGAGTCATACAATATACATTTGCCTATCACATTGATATTCCATCCCTTACATGGAAAATCGGTCTGATCTTCATTATTGAAGAAATAATGCAAATATGCTCTTGGACTTAACTTATGAGAATAATCTTCATCATCATATCCACTATACTGCAACTCTCTCACCATGTTATATTTTAATCTGAATCCAAGTTTCAAAGCTTGTGTAACGGAAGGAGCCACCTGGAAATACAAATCCAGCGCATTATTCTGCATATTCAATGCATTAACGATATGTCCCTTGCTATTATACAGATTTGCTTTGAGATTCATGGCTGAAATCTCGGCTGTACCACTCAACATCCTAGTGTAACGATGTGTAGTGCTCGCTTTAAAATAAGGATTATCAGCAATATTCAAATCGATATTGTATGTAAAATGCTTTGTGCGGGCATTCATATTCAACAGAACTCCTATTCCGTAGTTGTTGTCGTAATGCATTCCAAGCGCAAAATTAAGCGAGCTCCGGCTTTTGCAATGTAATCTTATTACATTTCCATCCGGGGAATCGATAAGTTCATACCACACGTTGGAATAATAGCCCTGCGAATAAATCTTGACAATAATGGTCTCGATGTCATCAATCATAAACTCTTGAGGAAACTCGTCACCGAACTCAGATTTCAGCAGTTCGGCATTATAATCGTCTAGACCTTCAACTTCCACGCCTGCTATTGTCACGCGGTCAACGGGCATGGTATGGTGACGTTCAACCTCAAACGGATATAGTGCCTGAAGCGAGTCGGCCAGACGTTTCAGTTGAGGAAACATCTCACGAGCCCCCGCTTCACCGCAGTTGATGATTGGACTGAAGTCATTGAACGACATGATGTTAGCATTGCCAATATCCGGTCTTATAAGTATGTCGCATTGCTCACGTGCCATGTTACTTTCTTCCTGAGACACCACCGAGATGAGGCGTTCCAGCACTTTGAGTGAGTTGTCGAGCACCTTTGGATCTGATTTGACAATCTCCAAGTCAACGCCAATGATGATGTCGGCGCCCTTGTCGCGCACGTTTCTCACCGGAAAGTTATTGGTCAGGCCGCCATCGCAGAGCAGATAGCCTTCATATTCAATAGGTTCGAAAAGAAATGGGATTGACATTGAGGCGCGTATCGACTGTGCCAACGAGCCATGGTTAAACTCTATCGGGTCGGCGGAAATCATATCTGTTCCAATGCAAAGGAAAGGCACCGGCAGTTTGCTGAAGTCGCGTTCTTTGTGCGCCGGCATTGTCAGTCGGGTGAGCAACATATTTACGTACATGCCATCGACGATAGACCTTTTAAGCTTAAACTTCCCATTGACACGAGGCACCGAGACCAGATAATGGCGTTCGTTGATACGTTTCTCGAGAGGAATGAACTTACGTGGGATCTGGTCTTTGATAATCATGTCCCAATTTTGCTCGGTGCATAGCTTCTGCATCATATCGGGGTCATAGCCCACGGCATAGAGGCCTCCAATGATTGAACCCATGCTTGTGCCAGCGATATAATCGATTGGGATACCTGCTTCTTCTATCACTCGCAATGCTCCGATGTGCGCGAATCCTTTGGCGCCGCCGCCGCTCAACACCACTCCCACTTTGGGACGTTGGTGGACAACGGTGTCCTGGGCGCTGGCTGCGAAAACCACACCGAACAACATCACTAATATGATAATTTTCTTCATATCCTTTCAGGGATTCCATTTTATTCGAGTCTGCCGTGGCAATTCTTGTATTTTTTGCCACTGCCGCATGGACATGGGTCGTTGCGACCGACCTTCTTCTCCACATGGATAGGCTGCGTCACCTGATTTTCCTGGGTGTTACTGTGTGCCTGCGACAACAGGTCGGTACGCTGTTCCTTCAACTTGCTGCGGTCAATGGCCTTGGCGCGGTGCTCGCGGATGTTGCCTTGTTGCTGCACCGGAAGGTCTGACTTCATCAGGAACGATATAACCTCACGGTTGATTTTCAATATCATCTCCTTGAAAAGGTTGAACGACTCAAGCTTATAGATCAACAACGGGTCTTTCTGTTCGTACTGGGCGTTCTGCACCGACTGTTTGAGGTCGTCGAGTTCGCGCAGATGCTCTTTCCATGCATCGTCGATCATGCCGAGAGTGATGCTCTTCTCAAGCGAGAGTGAGATCTCACGAGCGCCGTTTTGCACAGCTTTCTCGATGTTGACGACCACATTCATGCCTTTCTTTCCGTCGGTGAACGGGATAAGAATGTTTTTGTAACCCGGCTGTTTCTCGTAAATATCCTTGATGAGAGGCAGTGTCTTCTCGCCTACCACCTGTGTTTTCTTTTCATACGACTCAGCGGCTTTCTCAAACAACATATCTGCCAGGTCGTCGAGTTTGCCATGTTTGAATTTATCCTCATCGAAAGGCAGCTCAATACCCATATTTGAGAGGACATCCATCTTAAGTCCTTCATAATCATCAACTTCCTTATTTCTCTCGATAAGTGACTCGCCGAGGTCATACATCATGTTGTTGATGTCGATTTGCAGACGTTCTCCAAACAGAGCGTGGCGGCGTTTCTGATAGATAGCCTCACGTTGTGAGTTCATAACATCATCATACTCAAGGAGATGCTTACGTACGCCGAAGTGGTTTTCCTCGACTTTCTTCTGTGCTTTCTCAATCTGCTTGGTAATCATCGAGTGCTGAATCACTTCGCCTTCCTTCATGCCGAGGCGGTCCATGATAGGTGCTATACGTTCGGAGCCGAACATACGCATGAGGTCGTCTTCAAGCGACACGAAGAACTGTGAGCTTCCCGGGTCGCCTTGACGTCCGGCACGTCCACGCAGCTGACGGTCAACACGACGCGACTCGTGGCGCTCGGTGCCTATGATGGCGAGACCGCCTGCCTCCTTGACGCCTGGTCCCAGCTTGATATCGGTACCACGACCAGCCATGTTGGTAGCGATTGTGACGGTTCCCGCCTGACCTGCGTCTTTAACGATTTGAGCCTCCTTGAAGTGCAACTTGGCATTCAACACGTTGTGTTTGATGTTCTTACGTGTCAGCATGCGGCTCAGCAACTCGGAGATTTCAACTGAAGTAGTACCCACCAACACTGGTCGGCCTTGGTGGACGAGTTCCTCAATCTGCTCGATGACAGCGTTATATTTCTCGCGTTTTGTCTTGTAAATCAAGTCTTCGCGGTCGTCACGGGCAATAGGTTTGTTGGTTGGGATGACCACCACATCGAGTTTGTAGATATCCCAGAACTCGCCAGCTTCTGTCTCAGCTGTACCGGTCATACCGGCGAGCTTGTGGTACATACGGAAGTAGTTCTGCAAAGTGATGGTGGCGTAAGTCTGTGTAGCTGCCTCAACATCAACGTTTTCCTTGGCCTCCACAGCCTGATGCAGTCCATCTGACCAGCGGCGGCCTTCCATGATACGGCCAGTCTGCTCATCCACAATTTTCACTTTGTTGTCGATGATGACATAATCAACGTCTTTTTCGAACAAAGTATATGCTTTAAGTAGCTGCTGTACGGTGTGCAGACGCTCTGATTTCTCAGAGAACACTCGCAAAATCTCAGTTTTCTTAAGCACTTTCTCGTCTTCGCTCAAGCCTGATTTTTCAAGCTCGGCAATCTCCGAACCGACATCAGGGATAATGAAGAATGTTGGGTCGTTGTAAGCTTTTGAAAGTTGTTCGGCACCTTTATCGGTCAAAACGACGGTGTTGAGTTTCTCATCGATAACGAAATAAAGCTCATCGTCGATGATATGCATGTTTTTGCTCTGTTCCTGCATGTAGAAGCCTTCGGTCTTGAGCAGCAGCGACTTCATACCTTCCTCTGATAGGAATTTGATGAGTGCGGTGTTCTTCGGGAGGCCGTGGAAAGCGCGGAAGAGCTGGTCGGCGCCGTGAGATTTCTCCTCTTCGGTGGCGTTAGGGTTGGTCAGTATCTTCTTTGCCTCGGCAAGACACTGTGTCACGAGGCGTTTCTGAGCCTCGTAGAGGTTTACAACGTCTGGCTTAAGCTGTACGAACTCCTGATCGTCACCACGAGGTGTAGGACCGCTGATAATCAAAGGGGTACGGGCATCGTCAATCAACACGGAGTCAACCTCATCGACGATAGCGTAATGATGTTTGCGTTGCACCAGCTCGTCGGGGTTACCCGTCATGTTGTCGCGGAGGTAGTCGAAGCCGAATTCGTTGTTGGTACCGTAAGTGATGTCAGCGTTGTAAGCTGCGCGGCGTGCCGGCGAGTTAGGCTCGTGCTTGTCGATGCAGTCGCAAGTGAGGCCGAGGAAATTATACAGTGTACCCATCCACTCGGAGTCACGTTTTGCCAAGTAATCGTTGACGGTCACGACATGTACGCCACGTCCGGCAAGGGCGTTGAGGTAAACCGGCAAGGTAGCAACCAAGGTCTTACCTTCACCTGTCGCCATCTCAGCGATTTTTCCTTGATGCAGCACAATACCGCCGATGATCTGCACGTCGTAATGCACCATGTCCCATGTCACGGTGTTGCCGCCGGCAATCCAGCTGTTGTTGTAGCGCACCTTGTCGCCCTCGATGTTGATATGCTCGTATTTCGATGCCAGCTCGCGGTCGAGGTCGGTGGCTGTCGCTTCAACTATCTCGTTGTCTTTGAAGCGCTTAGCCGTTTCTTTCATCACTGCGAACGCCTCAGGAAGAATGTCGTTCAAAGCATCCTCAATCTCCACAAGGACCTGCTTCTCAAGTTTGTCAAACTGATCGTAGATGTTGTTTTTCTCCTCAAGATCCATGTCAGGATTGTTCTCGACAGATGCCTTCAGCTCGGCGATCTTTGCCTCTTCGCCAGCGATTTTACTCTGGATATATTCCTTGAATTCCACAGTCTTATGGCGGAGGCTGTCGATATCCAATTCTTTTATTTTCTCGTACGCATCAAGCGTTTTCCTCAGCAACGGCTGCAACGCCTTGTTGTCGCGAGTCGATTTATTTCCAAAAATCTTATCTAAAAATCCCATTTTGTTGATATTTGTTCGTGAATAAAATTGTCCAATATATGTCTATCAAAAATTGTGCAAAAATAATAAAATTTTACAAATATTTGCTAATTCTTCTCACATGAATTTCGAGATTATGGTCAGGTGAAGGCGCCGAAGCCATCCCGATACGGCCTTTTTTCTTCAAAATCACATAGGAAGGAAACATTTTTATGTGGTAATCTTCGAGAAGCAATATATTAAAGTTAAGGTTTAATAATTGCCATTTATATCCTTGTTTATCAAATATTTGCACATACTCATCAAACGACTCTTTTGTGGCTATCGTGACCACTTTGATGGTGTCGTTCCATTGTTTTTGAAGGTTGTTTAAGACCTCAAACTCATGATTTGACAACGGTGATACTTTGTCAACAAACTGCAAAATCACCATATCATCTTGATAATCAGAGAGTTTAACCGTATTGCCATCTTTGTCTTTCAATTCGAAAGCGGGCGCTTCCGCGTTGTATGTAAGGTCGTTCATTTGCTTTTCGATATTCGTAGCAACCACCTTATTTTTCTGGTATTTCGACGATTTTTTAATATCATCGAGGGCCTTCAAAGCCGTTTTTTTGTCATAGACATTACTAAAAAATGACTTCCTGATGTTGTTCATCCTTATCAACTCTGCCAATTGAGGGTTACGTGACAAAAAGTCAGTATCTTTGATGTCAGTCTTTAGCAAATCATGAAGCACATCCATATAAGCCAGCTGAAGATACAGAACATCTTGATTATCAAAGTATTCCGATATCGCTTTTTTGGCATTGACGCTCATCACAACTGACGCCTTACGGTATTTTATGCAATCTTTGATGTAATCATTTTCGATTTTACCTATATTTTTCCCCAACTGAATATCCAACGTATCGAGAAGACTCAGATTTCTGTTGCGATAAATCATATTAAAGTAATTGTATAAGTAATCATCTATAAAAGATTGAACAGCAATATATTGCGAATATACATTCCCGTCGTTTATCTTATTGATTCTAAGATTAGGCTGTTCCTTTTCGAAATACGATACTTCCTTGTTTTCAGGAATTATGATTTCAAAATCATATTGTCCGTTTGGGCTTAAAATTACATCAACGCGCTCCAGATTGACGGCAATTTGCGCAGGGGTAATTTCTTTTATATCGGCTTTAAGAGTAAATTTTCCATCTTCATCTGATTGCGTCTCGGCGACCTTCGTTTGTTCGTAAGTAAACAACTCGTCGTAAGTGAGCAGGCGCACCAAAGCGTTCGGGACATTGGTTTTTCCCGTTATCGCGACGTTTTGTCCGAGCAAAAAAATTGGGCAAAGAAACGCCAAAACCAGGCAAAGGAAGCTTTTATTTCTCATAAAATCCTGATTTTTCAGGTATGAATTGTTTTAAATCGGCGCCGTTTTTTATCAAATCGCGCACCACTGTCGATGAGACGCAGCGAAGCTCAGGATTTGAGAGGAAAAATACCGTTTCCACATCTGGATTGAGCTTTTTGTTTGCTTCCGCGATGATGCTTTCGTACTCAAAATCGGTGGTGTTGCGAAGACCACGGATGATGAAGCCGGCGTTCATCTTACGGCACAGCTCGACTGTAAGTCCTTCATAGCTAACGACTTTCACCTTGGGATACTCGGCAAAAGTGTTTTCAATCCACTTGATTCTTTTTTCAAGCGGAAAAGCGTATTTTTTATCGATATTGACCCCTATTGCGATGATTATCTCGTCGAAAAGCGGCAATGCCTGAAGCACTATGTCCTCGTGACCGCGTGTTATAGGGTCGAATGAACCTGCAAATATTCCGATTTTCATTTTCTTCACAAATTACATTTAATAATAACATGCAAAGATACAAAAAATTTTTGAATTGTCATTAATATTCGTCTTTAGTCATCATTCTCGAATTGATGACTAAAGACTTATGACGGAAACAACGTCTCTCAACGATGCAAACGTCTTTTCTTGAAAATCTTTAACGTGTTCTTTGTCAATGAGATATACTTTACTGATTCCTTCTTCGGTTTGGGGAATGTTTTTCATTCCGGATTTTGTGCGCATCAGATACCAGCTGGTCTTTTTTATAGTCCATTGGTTATCAAGGAGATAGCAATGCCACGTAGCAGGCAATTCTTTGATGATTTCGAGGTCGGTGATGCCAGTCTCCTCCTCCACTTCGCGGACGGCTGCCACTTCAGGCGTCTCACCTTTCTCGATATGACCTTTCGGAAGGTCAGGAATGCCGTTCCGTTCAATCGCAACAAACTGATTGTCAATGACTACCACTCCGCCGGCAGCTGGTGCCTGACGAAAAACATTTTTCACTGCGAGGGCGAGTTTTTCTCCGTCGGTATCGCCCAAATCGAGGTTCTCAGGAGTCTCGTCATCGAGCCAGCGACGTATTTTTGAAACCAAATCGTCGAAATTTTTAACACATTTATTATCAACAGATAACAAATTTTCGCAAAAATTATTTGCTGTCAATGTCCGATTATTGCAAAAAAGTCTGTACATTTGCAGAAAAATTTAGTCAACATATGAGTGAACAAGAGACCGCTTTAGCATTAGCGAATTTCCTGCTGCAAATTAAAGCAATAAAATTGAATCCTGCAAGTCCTTTTACATGGGCGAGTGGATTAAAGTCACCGATTTACTGTGACAACCGCATCACTTTGTCATATCCAAACATCAGAACGTTCATCCGCGAGGCTTTCGTGAAGCTTTGCACAGAGCGTTACGGCAAGCCTGATTTGATTGCCGGCGTTGCAACCGGAGGCATACCTCAAGGTGCTTTGGTAGCCCAGGAGATGGGACTTCCGTTCTGCTACGTACGTTCGGAGGCTAAGTCGCACGGCCTGAACAACCAGGTCGAGGGCATAGTGCCGCAGGGCGCTTCGGTGGTGGTTATCGAAGACCTCGTTTCGACAGGAAAATCGAGCCTTGCAGCCGTTGAGGCACTGCGCGAGAAAGGCGCCAAAGTTAAAGGTATGATGGCAATATTCACCTATCAGCTCGATGCAGCAGCCGAAGCATTCAAGAAAGCCAACTGCGACCTCGTGACTATCAGCAATTACGAGGCTTTGATAAAGAAAGCCATTGAAGAAAACTACGTGAGCGACGACCAGATGCACAGCCTCATGGAATGGAGAAAGAGTCCGCAAGCATGGTCGGAGGCACATCAGATATAGTTAGGAGTTACAAGTTAGAAGTTATTATGTTGATACAGTCACAATACGTTGATAATAGCAGGAGTGAGCAGGAGTTTTTTGGCATTGTCAGCGACATGAGGAATATTCCGGCATTGCTGCCTGAGCAAGCCATCAACGTGCAGGCCAACGAAGACACGCTGTCGTTCACTGTGCAAGGCATGGGAAGCATAGCTTTGAGGGTAATCCAGCGCGTAACATACAGTTTGGTACAGCTCGCTCCGGTTGGAAAGACGCCATTCCAGTTTGTGTTAAGCATAAAAATAGCAGGACTTGGCAACAACTGCCGCGTGATGTACGAGATTGACGCCGACCTCAACCCTCTGATGGCTATGATGGCTAAACGTCCGCTTCAGAACCTTGTGGATATGATGGCGGAAAAAACTGTAACTCTTTAACATCGCACACGATTTCGGCTCCTTCTTTGTCCTGAAGAAGGAGTCGTCCGTATTTATCAAAACCAGTGATTATCAGTGATTTAACCTTGTTTTGATAAACATATTCCGCCCATTTTTGGTAACGATACAATTTAGAGACATATATGCAGTTGATAGCCTCTTGATTTTCGATAGTGCGAAGGCTTTCGACAGCATTTTTTATATTGATAATCAATTGGTTAAGCAAGATTTCAAGGTCACACTCCTCCCCTGTTATCATTTTTAAAGAAATAGGATTAGGAATATTATCAGAAAACTCTATCTGATTGACATTCAGGCCTATACCGATAATTGAAGTTCCCATCATATGTCCTTCGATGGTATTTTGAATCAGAATTCCGGCAAGTTTTTTGTCACCGAAATAAATGTCGTTAGGCCATTTTATAAAAAGTTGCTGATTATCAACAAATTGCGATAATGTTTCGACTATAGCCACCGACACTGCCTGCGAGATTTTGAACTGGTTTTCAGCTTCCAAGCAATTGACATCCAATGCGATACTGAACAGCAAATTCTTTCCAGCCTCACTCTCCCATCGGTTTTTGCCCATACCTCGTCCGGCAGTTTGATGAGATGCGACGACAACGGTGTCCGAAATGTCATTTTTTTCGGAAATTTTGTCATACAGGAAGACATTTGTCGAATTTATTTCATCAAAACGCAAAATTTTCATCGTAATCGTCAGAATTTTTAGATTTTTCAAAGAAAAAGCAAAAATAAATAAATTTTCTTGACCATGAGTTTAATTTCATCAGATTTATTGATTATCTTTGCAAAAAATTTTGTTTAGATGAGAATTAGACACGAAAATGACAATACAGAAGAGGTCTTGAAAACCGTAGTAGAGACCATGTTGGAAGCCAAAGCTAATGGAGTTACATCATTGGATTTGAGAGAGTTACATTCAGCTGTAACCGATTATTTCGTAATATGCCATGCCCAGTCGAAGACCCAGGTTAATGCCATTGCGGAGAAGATTATCGACAACGTGCGCAACAAGCTACACGTCCATGTTTATCATGAGGAGGGCTTTGAAAATTCGGAATGGATTTTGTTGGATTACGTAGATGTAGTGGTTCATGTGTTCCTTGAGGAGAAACGTGATTTCTTTAAACTTGAAGAATTATGGGCTGACGCAGAAATGAAAATATACGAAGATTAATTATGGCAGACAACAACAAACCGAAGAAAAAGATAGGTTTTTACTGGATTTACATCATTTTGATAGCGTTTTTCATCGGGTCGATGGCTTTTAGCGGAGCCAGTTCCGTAAAAGAGACCACGATGACCGAGCTGACTAAGATGTTGAAAGACCAGGACATTGAGAAAATTGAGTTGGTAAACGGCAAGACGGCCGAGATTTATCTGAACGAACAGGGCATGCGGAAGTATTTTCCAAATGAGACTCCCAAGGCGTTTGGAAAGTCGCCCAACTACACGTTAACAACCACAGAATCAAGACTTTACACAAAGGTTGACGAGGCTCAAGAAGGTCTCTCCGACCCTATTGAGATCACTCCGGTGGAGCGTCACAACTGGATGGGAGAAATCATCAGCTGGGTTCTCCCGCTGTTGCTTATCATTGTTTTCTGGATTCTCGTCATGCGCAGGATGGGCAGCGGCTCAGGCATGGGTGGTGGCCAGATTTTCAACATCGGGAAGTCGAAGGCGCAGCTTTACGACCAGGAGAAGGACAACAAGACCACTTTCAAGGACGTGGCCGGGTTGGAAGAAGCCAAAGAGGAGGTTATGGAAATCGTTGACTTCCTCAAGAACCCCGGCAGATACACACGTCTGGGCGGCAAGATTCCGAAGGGCGTGTTGCTTGTAGGCCCTCCTGGAACTGGTAAGACTTTGCTGGCGAAATCGGTGGCTGGCGAGGCCAATGTGCCGTTCTTCAGCATCTCAGGCTCCGACTTCGTGGAGATGTTTGTGGGCGTTGGCGCATCGCGTGTCCGCGACCTCTTCAGCCAGGCGAAGGCTAAATCACCTTGTATTATATTCATCGACGAGATTGACGCCATCGGTCGTGCCCGTGGCAAAAACATCATGAGCGGCGGCAACGACGAGCGCGAGAGCACTCTGAACCAGCTGCTTACCGAGATGGACGGCTTCGGCACCAACAGCGGTGTCATAGTGTTGGCGGCCACCAACCGCGCCGACATCCTCGACAAAGCTCTGATGCGCGCCGGACGTTTCGACCGTCAGATTTATGTGGAGCTGCCCGATTTGAACGGCCGTCGTGAGATTTTTGAGGTGCATATGCGCGGCTTGAAACTCGGCAAAGACGTAGATAAAGAATTTTTGGCGAAACAAACGCCGGGCTTCTCAGGTGCCGACATCGCCAACGTATGCAACGAGGCGGCACTTATAGCAGCACGCCGCAACAAGGAAAACATCGAGAAACAGGACTTCCTGGATGCCATCGACCGCATCGTGGGCGGCTTGGAGAAGAAAAACTCCGTCATCACGCCGTCGGAGAAGAAAGTCATAGCATATCACGAGGCTGGTCACGCCACCACAAGCTGGATGCTTGAGCACGCTCATCCGCTGGTGAAGGTGACGATAGTTCCGAGAGGCAAGGCACTCGGCGCGGCATGGTACCTGCCTGACGAGCGTCAGATAACGACAAAAGAACAGATGTACCACGAGATGATTGCTACCCTAGGTGGCCGCGCCGCCGAACAGATCATCTTCGGCAAGATATCGACAGGCGCCTTGAACGACCTCGAAAAAGTGTCGAAACAAGCCCATGCCATGGTGATGTACTACGGATTGGACGAGAAGATTGGCAACGTAAGTTATTATGACTCAACAGGTCAGCAAGACTATTCGTTCCAGAAGCCTTTCAGTGAGAAGACAGCTGAGACGATAGACGCCGAGGTTAGCAAACTCATTGAAGGCGCATATCAAGAGGCGTTGAAGATTCTCGAGGAGCATAAAGAAGGACTCACACAGCTTGCCGAGAAGCTCATCGACAAAGAGGTGATATTCACCGACGACCTTGTCACCATCTTCGGCGAGAGACCGTGGAAACAGGAAGAGAGGACTTTTGCGAAACGCAAGGAGGAAGCTCCGGAATATAATCCTGAAAACACAACTATTGCATAGTCATGAAGATATTCTCGTTTGGCAATTTGAGCGAACGCACCAACAAGGAGCAGATCCTTGCTAGGGTGCGCGAGGCTGTTATGGCCAAGGACGAGAATCTGTTTTCGGACGTAAACATGCAGATTGACACGTGGACGCCGTTCAAGGAAGAGGACGGCGCCGACTTCACCTTTGTGGAGCATTTCAAGGACAATGGCGGCATTTTCGTTTATTTCGAGAGCAACGACGACTTCATTGAGGCGATGAAACAGTATATCGTTGACAACCAATGGGAGCCGTTATGCTCTACAAGTGCTAAAATCGCGGAGATTTTTAAGGATTCAGGCATAAAATTGAGTAATGACTACACCACAAAACGCAAGAAGACGATAAGCATCACCGACTGCGAGAGTTTGATAGCACACACTGGAAGTGTAGTTATCACTGACAAATGCGCAGGTTCGAGAGCCGCATATTCCTACGCCGACGTGTTGTTGGTTTACGCCTCCCCCACTCAGATTGTGGCGAGCATGAAAGACGCAATGAAGCTCTTGAAAGAGAAATACAAGAACCAGAAGCCATCCGAGACTGTAATAATAAGCGGCCCAAGCAGGAGTTTGGAGATCGACAATCAGCTAGTCATCGGTGCACAAGGGATACGGCAGATAGCGTTGTTTTTGGTGGAAGAGGAATAAAAAAAATTTTTAGTCGTCATTCTCGAGTTGCCGCCTTTCTACGAAAGCCGAAGACTCTCGAATCAACGACTAAAAACTTTTAATGAGTTTATGTTACTTCTTTAGTGACTTTATCTGTTGTTCCAGCACTGCAATCTTCGCCTCGGCGTCGGCTTTTTTCTTGCGTTCCTTATCGACGACGGCGGCTGGAGCTCCGTTGACGAATTTCTCGTTTGAGAGCTTCGCCTCCACCGACTTCAGGAAGCCCTGGGCATATTTCAGCTCTTCCTCGAGTTTCTTCAACTCGGCCTCGGTATCGACAGAGTCGGTAACAGGGATGAAATATTCCTTCGAGCGGACGATGAAACCGAACGCATCGGCAGGTTTGTCAGTGGTGTAAGTTATTGATTTAACGTTAGTTAACTTCTCAACGATGCAGTCAAAGTCCTTGTTGGCGCTGCCATTGTCGATGACCACCAAATCCAATGCCTCTTTGAACGAGATATTCTTCTCAGCACGGATCTTACGGATGTTGTTGATGACATCCATGGTGAAATCGAACTGTGCAAGAACTTGATTGTCAACAGGTTTCTGCTTGGGCTGCTGCGCAATGATGATGTCGTCACCGGCTTTTCTTTCGTCGAGGTTGTGATAAATCTCTTCGGTGATGAACGGCATGAACGGATGCAGGAGCTTCATCAGGTTTTCGAAGAAAGTGACTGTGGCTCTGTAAGTTACGCCATCGACAGGCTGTCCCATCGGAGCTTTCACCATCTCGAGATACCATGAGCAGAAGTCGTCCCAAGTGAGTTTGTAAACACCCATCAAGGCATCGCTCAGACGGTATTTCTCGAAGTTGTCGTTCATCTCTGCCAAGACCTGGTTGTAACGTGCATCGAACCATTTCACGGCCATCTTGGCGGTGTCGGGCTGAGCGGCTTTCTCGT
>Ga0265301_10001487_pt1 | contig 30393 bp, 28 predicted proteins | sample AusTroGonzalo_MG_2_FD_193488 | JGI IMG/M metagenome (GOLD analysis project Ga0265301, IMG submission 193488) | Bovine rumen microbial communities from tropical cattle in Woodstock, Queensland, Australia - Gonzalo_04 | ecosystem: Host-associated > Mammals > Digestive system > Stomach > Rumen ... | reverse complement strand
CTCAGAGCCGGTAGACGGACTCGAACCGCCGACAGGCTGATTACAAATCAGCTACTCTACCAACTGAGTTATACCGGCATCATGTGAAAGAACGTTTTTTTCGGTCATTTTTGCCGCCCTCTCCCTCAGAAAAGGTGTGCAAAAATAGATACTTTTCTTGAATTGACAATACACTCCATGCTATTTTTTTTGTTTTTTTTTCGCTTTACTTTTTATTTTATTGATATTCACTAATTTAAATTCTACTCTTTTTTTCATCTACACCACAGAAAATAGGCCCATCAAGCACAGAAACGGAAAAAACGGGGCCAAGCCCATATTTCTAATTGGCCTGGCCCCATCTGTGTCTTCAAAGTCACGGAGGAATCACTTAACGGTTTTCCCTTTGTATTTTTCCAATTGTTTCTTCAGAGCATCAAGACAAGTGTCTACTGACTCTTCAAATGTTTTACTCTGCTTGCTGGCAAAGAGGTCGTCGCCTCGAAGCACAAGCCGAATGTCGGCAATCTTGTTCTCAGGTGTGTCTGTGTTGTCGAGTTTCAAAGTGACTTCTGCGTTGATGACATCTGCATACTTGGAGCAGAGTTTCTCGACTTTTTGGGTAATAAAATCTTCAAGCTTCCTGTCTGCCTTGAAGTGGACTGAATTAATCATGACTTTCATAATAAACTCCTTTCTTTTAATCACCCTTTAGGGTGAGCTTGTTTATGGATTTTCTTAAGTTGTTCTATCGTGTTGTGGGCATAAATCTGGGTAGTGGCCAAATCTTCATGTCCAAGTAGTTTTTGAATTGCCACGAGGTTAGCACCTTCATCCAAAAGGTGTGTGGCGAAGGTATGGCGCAACACATGTGGACTCTTCTGCTTCAGCGTAGTCACTCCTTCAAGCATACGATGCACCTTATTATATATATAGGTGGATGACATCTCCTCTCCTTTGTCGTTCAATAGGAGACGGTCCGCCTTGATTATAAAAGCAGCATCACGCAACGCTTGATATTGGATTATCAACTGTATCATCTCATTTGATAACGGAACCATACGATCTTTATTGCGCTTACCGTGTATTTTCACCTGCATGTCCATCTTATCAATGTCGCAGTCTCTCAGTCCGCGCAACTCGGCTTGACGCATCCCCGTCTGATAAAGCAATTCAAATATCAACTGATCTCGACAGGTGGCAAAATCATGCTCCTCGCCGAATGACACCTTATTAATATCACTCTCTGAGACAAACTTGACAAGCGCCTTAGGCCGTTTCAATGCTTTGACCCCAAACATGGGGGTCTTTTTAATCAGACCTTCACGAAGGCAATATTTATAAAAAGTGCGCAACGTGGAGGTTTTACGGTTGATGCTCCGATTGCTCAGCCCCTCCCCTTTCAATTTGACGACAAACGATCTCACCATTGGAGTATTTACTTGGATAAGATCTTCAATGCCATACTCCTCCCTCATAAAGCTGGCAAACTGGCTCAAATCGCGTTGGTAAGCATCCACCGTCAAAGTAGAGTAGCGCTTCTCGTTCTGGAGGTATCCTATGAACTGGTCGATAAGCATAACAAAAACTTCGCTGTAAAATTAGGAATTTTTCCTATTCACAGCGAAGTTTTGTCCAAAAAAATTATTTTCCCTTTGGGGCGAATCACATATTTTCTTCAGCCTGACGGAGCTTTTGCACATAGATAGCCTTCATCAATTGTGCACGCTTGATGACTGAGGGTTTTGTGAACTGTTGACGTGCGCGCAATTCTTTTACGACGCCGGTCTTCTCATACTTTCTCTTGTAGCGCTTCAAAGCTCTATCGATGCTTTCGCCTTCTTTTACAGGAATAATAATCATTTTAAAACACTTCCTTCTTTTAATTGTTGATAATTAGGTTGATTTGAGGGCGCAAAAGTACAACTTTTTCTTTTACATCTACATATTTATGAAAAATATTTCTTAAGCACCCGTTCCTTTCTTATTGCGTTACTTCAACTTGTCTATAATTTGTTCAATACCAATCCCTTCTGCTTCTGCTGTATAATTACGGATAATGCGATGACGCAGAATAGGGACAGCAACGCGCTGCACATCTTCAATGTCTGGCGAATACTTACCCGCAAGCAAGGCGTTGGCCTTAGCACCAATAACTAGATACTGAGAAGCACGCGGACCGGCGCCCCAACTTAGGTAACGATTGGACCATTCATGTGCCTTATCCGTGAAGGGACGGGTCTTCGCCACCAAGTTGACAGCATACTCATACACATTATCAGGCACTGGCACACGGCGCACCAACTGCTGGAAATAAACAATTTCTTCCGGAGAAAGAATGGCCTTCACCTCTGTCTCCTTCCCCACCGTTGTACTTTTCACAATATCAATTTCCTCCTCATACGAGGGATAATCTAGCAGAAGGTTGAACATAAAACGGTCCAACTGAGCTTCAGGCAAGGGATAGGTACCCTCTTGTTCAATGGGATTTTGTGTGGCCAGGACAAAAAACGGCTCTTGTAACTTATATGTTTTGCCCGAAACAGTCACGTTCTTCTCTTGCATAGCCTCAAGCAACGCGGCCTGAGTTTTGGGAGGTGTGCGGTTGATTTCATCAGCCAAAACAATATTGGCAAACACGGGGCCTTTGATGAATTTGAACTGTCGCGATTCATCAAGGATTTCTGTACCCACAATATCTGAAGGCATCAGGTCTGGCGTAAACTGTATTCGACTGAAAGTGAGTCCTAACGCCTTTCCTATCGTATTAACCAGCAAAGTCTTTGCCAACCCAGGAACCCCAACCAATAGCACATGGCCTTGACAGAAGATAGAAAGGATGGTATCATGGATGATATCGTGTTGACCCACGATTACTTTCGCAGTCTCGCGACGTAAGGCTTCATATTTCTCGACCAATGCATTAGCACCGTCAATGTCAGAATGATATTGATTTGTCATTGTTGAATACTCCAATCATAGAAAAAATTGCAATCACTAAAGTTCTCATCAAGACGGATATAAGCTTTCTTAGCCTTTTCCTCAACCCATTTTCCGATGGCTTCTTGCTTTTTCTTATTCAAAGCCCAACTCCGAATAAGGCTATAATCGTCTTGGAGATTGGCACGATGAGCTGCCATTTTCTTCTTCACCGTAACGAGTCGGAAAGCGTCTTTGTTCTCGTTAGTGGTCATCGGAACAGGATCGCTCACATCACCGACGGCCAGACGACTAATGACAAAAGGCAAATTCTTGAATTCGGGAAACTCTTCTCCCAACTCTTGCATCTCTTTAATGCTCATACGATTACCACTTGTCATTGGATTTGTCAAATAACCGCCATTGTTTTTGGTGTCATCATCGCTGAACTTGAGGCAGGCCTCTTCAAAGGTCATATCCCCATGGCGAATCAAGCCCACCACTGAGTCTAGCTGATTATGTGCCTTTTCCAATGATTCAATCGGCACCTTTGCCGTAAGCAGGATATGGCGGCAGTTGATGGTTTCGTCGCGACGTTCAATAAGCTGAATGATATGGAAGCCAAACTCGGTCTCTACCACCTCAGAGATTTCACCATCACGCAAGTTAAAAGCGACGTTTTCAAACTCAGTAGCATAGACACCCTTTCCAGCAAAGCCCAATTCTCCACCTTGACGCGCCGACCCTGGGTCTTCCGAATACAATACAGCCATAGTTGCGAACGAACTCTCACCATCAAGGATACGTTTTCGGATTTGATACAACCGATCTTTCACTTGCAATTTCTCATCAAGACTAACAGGAGGACGCTTGACAATTTGAGCTATTTCGTATTCCTCATCAACCATCGGGATGCTATCCATGGGAATGCTGCGGTAGAACACCTGAACTTCCTTAGGGGTCACCTCGATACCTTCCATGATGCCAGCCTGCACTCGCTGCTGCAGTTGGTTGTCTTTCACTGAACGGCGCACTTCATCCTTGATTTCCGAGATAGTCTTGTTGAAATACTCTTCCAATTTCTCCTGCGAACCCATACGACTGACAAAGTAACGTATACGCTGGTTCATCTCAGCCTCCACTTGGTCATCTGTCACAGTGATGCTATCCATCTCAGCTTGATTAAGCATAAGCTTTTGTAGCAGCAGGTCTTCAAGGATTTGACATCGCATAGCCTGCGCCGAACCTGAAATGCCATTGAGCCTATATTGCAAATATTGGTTCTCGATTTCCGATTGCAAGATGATGTTTTGTCCCACCACAGCCACAACCTTGTCAACCACTTGAGGTTGATGGTTTTGTGCCATCATCATAAAGGACAGGAGCACCAATATTGCAAGAATTGAGTTTCTTTTCATTATTTCACTATTCAAAAATTTAACCATTGTTGAAAAATATCAATTCTCCCCATTTTCCACAACCATATTGCCCACATATTTCGTGAAAGCATGTTCTCGTTTTGCTTTATTATACGTTGAAGTCTTCATGTTTTCAATGAAACGTTGTTTTCTTTGGGTGAGGATGACACTACGTATGTTGTCTCGTTCGATGGCAAGAGGTGAGATACTTTCCTCTAGCAAATACTCCTCAAAACGCACCATATAAGTGTACTCATCTGAGTCAAGACTGACAAAACGGTTACGTTTAAGGAAACTCTCGGGATTAAGGATTTCCATCGGAACAATATTGGTCAACTCATCAAGGCGCATCCAAGTATCCACATCCAGATAGCTCTTCTCGGCATAAAAAGTTGACAGCACATCAAGGTTTTGTAGCATTAACGTATCTGGATTGCTCATCAGCTTATAAAAGTCTTCTTTTTGCTTACAGTCATCCTTGACGACAACATACACAACTCTAACCATCGTATTGCGCAGTTGAAAATCTTCCTTGTTTTGCTCGTAATATCCTACTATTTCATCTTCGCTAACAACAGTATCCAGTTTCTGATTAATAAGCTGGGTCTCGTACGCATAGATAACAAGGGTGTTACGGTATTCTTCCATCTGTTTCTTCAGGTCAAGCTGTTCCTTGCTCAAGTTGGTCTCTGCTTGATGCAACAGCACCTGCCGCTCAATCCATGAATCAATGAAAGAGTTAACCCTCTGAAGACTATCCATAATGGAAGTATGCTCAGGAACGATGCCTTTCAAGTCTGACTCATAAAGGTATTTACCATAACACTCGGCCACGACAACCTCTTGAGTATTTCTCTGAAAGAAATCGCAACTTGCCAATAGCAAAAGGAAAGACAAGCCCGCAACTAACCTCAATCTTCTCATTGATAGAGTTTTCTTACTTTATCCAAAACTTTCTCATCTACAGTAACAGGATACTTCTCTTTCAATGCTTTCACCCAATTCTCTTCCAGTTCCACTTGATAGTCAGATGTAACAAGACCACGAGCCTCCCTCAACGTCTTTGGCTCGGGTTCACGCAACTCACGAATGAAAACCAACGTCGTCGTTTGGTCAACAGTAGAAGGTATTTCTTTCATCACGCCAGTTTTCCACTCAGTCTGATCGACATACTGGTTGTCACCATGCTGATAGAACCCAGTTCGAACGTACGCATAGTTGATAGAATCACGCTGCATGACGTTGCGAAGACTGTCGAGAGAAGTGCCAGCATCAATGAGAGCCTTCACCTTAGGCAATGACTCCGGTTTTGTCACAGTTACTATGCTAGCCTTGACGCGCTCACCCCACATATACTTGTCGGCATGACGGTTGTGATAATCCTGCAATCCAAGAGTGTCTTTAACGGCTTTATCCCACACTTCACGATCCATCAAGTCAAAAAGGAGAATGCCGTCACGGTATTCTTTTACCAAAGCGGCAAACTCAGGATATTTTTCCTCAAGGTGGGCATCTGCATAGTCCATCATTTTTTCACTGGAAAAACTCTCATACAATTGATAGGCATAAGTTGCCGGCGTGACATATTTCTGCTGGGTCATGTGTTCATTAATGTATTCGATAAAATCACTCACCTTCGTCACTTCGCCATTAATACTGAAAAGTGTGGCGTTCTTGTTGACGCTGGCCGCCGGTTCATAAGCTTTATTCAGAATGGTACTATCCACAGTGCCTAAAAACGCTTCAATGTTCTTGTCATTGGATTTGAAATTATACTCCTCACGGATTTGTTTCAGCACCATTTCTTCCGATTTCTTCGAACGCATGTCCTTTTCTATACGTTCGGTCAAGCCCTTAGCTTCCTTTTCAAAAGAGTTCACACCAGTCTTACCTAAGAGTTTGATGATATGGAAACCATAGCTAGTACGCACCGGCTTTGAAAACTCGTCCACTTCAAGCGATTTACAAACTTCGATAAACTGAGGGACAATACGGCTCACAGTAAAGCTACTCAAAGCTCCATTGCGGGCCAATGTACCGCGATCGTCAGAATAATTCTTGACTGCCTCATTCCAATTAGCACCATTCTGAGCCTTCAACTCAGCATAGATGTTATCGGCCTTTTGTTTAGCAGCTACCACTTCATCTTCAGAAGCATCAAAAGGTACCTGAAGGAAAATATGAGCCGCTTGGATGGTACCCATAGCATCAGTCACGCTCGTCACCTTAATAATATGGTAGCCAAAATCACTGCGAACAGGCATCGAAATCTCACCTTCCTTAGTGTTATATGCTCCAGTCTCAAAAGGATACACCATGTCGAACACGGTAAAGTAGCCCAAGTCGCCGCGATTGCCCGGACGAGCTGGTGTTTGATCAGTAGCTTTCATGTCCCTTGCTGAAGGGTCTTCAGAATAGCGCACTGCAAGTTCTTCAAAATCTGCATCCTTGGCGAGAGCTTTCTTGCGAATATCCATTGCTTTATTGTAAGCCTTCATTGTATCAGAGGGCAAAGCATGCTTGTCGCATCGAATAAGGATATGCGAAGCGCGAATATCTTTCAGTTTACGCTGGTAAGCTTCTTCTAGCAACTCATCGGTTATGTCATCACTACTCATAAAAGGCTTTGCCAGTTGCTTACGATAGCCTGCCAACTCCTTTTGGAACTTGGCGCTGGTGTCGAGTTGTTGAGCTTCAGCCTCCATCACTTTCATGCGAAAAACGGTGAACAGGTCAAGATACTCGTCCACCGATTTCTTCTCAATGACTTCACCTTTGAGGTTGTTCTTTTCATACACATCAGTAAACTCTTTCACCGTGATGTTCTTGTCACCAATAGTCATCAGCACTTGCTTGTCGAGTTTCGACTGGGCGTTGGCTAACAGCGCGGACATCAGGAAAGAAACCAACACGAAAATTCTCAAAAAATTAAACTGTCTCATTTTAGCTATTTTTACTTATTACTCTTCCAAAACAAATTTCTCCACAGTAAGTCTAAGCCTTTAAAGCACCTTCCACCTCAAGGCCTTCCTCAAGCACGCGAAAATCGCTCACAGTAATCGCATCAAATACTGACTTCACCTGCTCAATCTTGTCCAAATGAAGCAGAAAATGATTGTCGGGTTGCTTTTCAATCAAACCTTCCGGAATCTTATTCTTCAACAAGCCAAGGGCGGTATTCAACAAAGTCTCAGTACCCTTTCCAGCCGACACTTGCACCAACAGGTTGCTGCCTTCCAAATCAACGACAATCAAATCGGCATTGATACTTGACTTGATGATACCCAAGTTAAGCGGATAATTCACGTGGATAGTCTTTTCATCAACGTAAGCAAAAGAGATGTTTTGACCCGCTTTGTCTAAAAGAATGCCCGACAATTCAGGGAATGAAATAGATGCTCTCATAATGAATCCTTATTCTATTATACTATTAACTATTTGGAAATACATAAATTATCAACTTCTTTTACTATAATTGGGTGCCTCTTGTGTAATAGTCACGTCATGCGGGTGACTTTCGAGGATGCCCGAATTGGTAATTCGAATAAACTTAGCCTTTTTCAGCTCATCAATGGTATGTGAGCCCGTATAACCCATACCCGAGCGCAAGCCGCCCACCATCTGGTAAACCACTTCCGAAAGGGTACCTTTGTATGGAACGCGACCTGCAATGCCTTCAGGAACGAGTTTTTTCACATCATCAACATTGTCCTGGAAATAACGGTCCTTCGAACCTTGCTGCATGGCTTCCAACGATCCCATACCACGATAAGTCTTAAACTTGCGACCTTCGTAAATGATGGTGTCGCCAGGAGATTCATCCACTCCTGCGAAGAGCGACCCGGCCATAATGGATGAAGCTCCAGCAGCCAAAGCTTTCACAATGTCTCCAGTATAGCGAATACCACCGTCAGCAATAAGCGGGATGCCCGTCCCTTTTAACGCCTTTGCCACATCCATAACAGCAGTAAGCTGAGGGACGCCAATGCCTGCCACCACACGGGTAGTGCAGATTGAGCCAGGACCAATGCCCACCTTGATAGCGTCGGCACCAGCTTCAGCCAAAACCTTGGCGGCTTCGCCCGTAGCGATATTACCCGCTACAACATCAATCTCGGGATAGTTGTTTTTCAAGCTACGCACCATATCGATAACACCTTGTGAATGCCCATGAGCAGTATCCACCACCAAAGCATCAACGCCAGCGTCTACAAGGGCGGCTGCACGTTCAAGAGTGTTGGCAGCGATACCTACAGCAGCGGCTACGCGCAGACGTCCACGCGAGTCTTTGCAAGCATTGGGACGTGCCTTCACCTTTATTATATCCTTATAAGTAATGAGACCGATGAGATGGTTGTCCTTATCGACCACGGGCAATTTCTCTATCTTATACTCCTGCAGGATATCAGCAGCTTTCTCAAACGAGACCTCGTTAGTGGTAATGAGATTGTCTTTGGTCATCACCTCGGCAATGGGGCGCTCCAATCCACGCTCAAAACGCAGGTCACGGTTGGTGACAATGCCGACCAATATATTCTGACTGTCCACAACCGGAATACCGCCGATATGGTATTCGCTCATCAGATCGAGGGCATCTTTGACAGTGGCATCCACATGAATGGTCACAGGGTCGCTAATCATACCGTTTTCGGCTCGTTTCACCTTGCGTACTTCAGAGGCCTGCTTGCCAATAGTCATGTTTTTGTGCAACACGCCGATACCACCTTCCTGAGCGATGGCAATAGCCATACGAGACTCGGTGACAGTATCCATTCCTGCTGACACAATAGGTATATTCAAGTCTATATGTCGAGAAAACTTGGTCTTCAGACTGGTTTCACGGGGAAGCACATTACTATAGGAAGGGACCAACAGTACATCATCGTAGGTCAGGCCTTCACCAACAAATTTTTCAGAATCAAGTGTCATGACGGTTAGTTTTAATTAATCGGCAAAGGTAGGGATTTTTTTTGAAAGGAAGCGCTTTTTAAGAAAATTAGTTTTCCCACAGGCTGTTCATTCCTATCCAAACACGGCTTTCAACCGCCTCATCGCTTCCTCTACTGTTGTACGGGGACAGGCAAGATTGATACGAAAGAAACCGCTTCCCTCCACTCCAAATTCCTTACCACGATTGAATCCCAAATGAGCTTCCTGTGTCATCTTGCACCACAGTTCCTCTTCCGAAAGACCATAACCGTTGAAGTCAAGCCACATCATATAGGTAGCCTGAGGCTTATGAAAAGCCACCTTGGGCAAATTGGCTCTAAGAAAGTCCGACACGTAATCAATGTTTCCCTGCACATAGTCAAGTAGCTGTTCAAGCCACTCATCGCCTTGATTCATGGCGGCTTGTGTAGCCACTTTACCAAAGATGTTACCCAAATGTGCCTCAAGATTGTTCACATAATCAGTATACATCTTCCTCAATCCTTCATTAGGGATAATAGCCGTCGAAGTAGCCAAACCCGCCAGATTGAATGTTTTAGATGCCGCATGGAAAGTAATGCTACGCTGGCTAAACTCCTTATCCAATGAGGCGAAGGGAAGATGACGATAACCAGGCAGAACAAGATCGCAATGAATCTCATCGGAAATAACCAATAGGTTGTTTTTCATGCAAATTTCACCCAAAAAGAGCAATTCGTTGCGTGTCCAGCAACGTCCTACGGGATTATGGGGGTTGCAAAGAATCAGCATCTTGGCATTCTTGGCCTGTTCAACAAGCTGATCGAAATTAAACTCATAGCCATCGTTTCTGTTGACCAAGGAATTATAGACCAGTTTCCGTCCCTGACTCGTAACAGCATGATGGAAGGGCGGATAGACAGGAGGTTGAATGATAATCTCATCACCAGGCCTAGTGAAAGCCAATACAGCCATCGTGAAGCCACACACCACACCTGGGGTAAACGACATCCATTCCTGCTCTACACCCCAATGGTGACGTCGGGCTATCCATCCCATGATAGATTGAAAATATGCATCGTCCTTAAAATGGTAACCATAGACAGGATGCTCAGCCCGTTCCATAACGGCCTTGCGAACAAAGTCCGGAGTTTCAAAATCCATATCGGCCACCCACATTGGAAGCACATCGGGATTGCCAAACACCTGTTGTCTCAAATCATACTTAACGCAGTTAGTATCAGCACGATTGATTATTTTGTCGAAATCGTATCTCATTTTTATTCGGTTTTTTATCCCGCAAAAATGCAATTTTTTTTCGAAAAGAGAAACTAATATGGAAAAAAGCAGTATTTTTGCGGCCTAAAACAACGAGATTGTTCTTTCAAATAGATAGGGGGGAGTCGCATAGTGGCAATTGCAACAGACTGTAAATCTGTCCGGGAATCCGTTCGGTGGTTCGAGTCCACCCTCCCCCACAATTATGAAAATTTTTGTCGCCAAGTTATCATTTAAAACCACTTCAGATGATTTGAAGTCCTTGTTCGAACAGTTCGGAACTGTTGAGTCTTGCAAGGTCATTATGGATCATGAGACCGGACACTCGAAAGGTTACGGTTTTGTCGAGATGCCCAATGATGATGAAGCCTATAAAGCCATCGTTGAGATTGACGATACTGTGTTCATGGGCAACGAGCTGCAAGTGAAGAAATCGCGTCCGCAGGAAGGTGTAGCCAAGCCCAAGACTGAAAAGCCGAAGCGTCCACACCGTCAGCGCATACCCTACGTCCCTAAAACAGAGGAATAAGTAAGGATTTCGCTTTTTTTTTGCAAAACACAGTACACACTTCAAAAAAATGTCGTATTTTTGCAGCCGCAAAGCGATGGTCTGGTAGCTCAGCTGGATAGAGCAACAGCCTTCTAAGCTGTGGGTCTTGGGTTCGAATCCCAACCGGATCACTTAACAAGGACTTCGAAAGAAGTCCTTTTTTCTTCATGATTGAAGAATAATCCGTACTTTTGCAGACCATTAACTATCCAAGCATGATTCAAGCCACAGGAATACATAAGTCATACGGTAGCCTTGAAGTGCTCAAAGGCATCGACTTGCATATCAACAAGAAGGAAATAGTAAGCATCGTTGGAGCCTCGGGAGCGGGCAAGTCGACACTGCTTCACATCATCGGTACTTTGGATAAAGCAGACCGTGGGCAGCTCCTCATCGATGGCACCGAAGTCAGCAAACTCAACGACACCAATCTGGCCGCATTCCGCAACCAAAAAATTGGCTTCGTGTTCCAGTTCCACCACTTACTGCCCGAATTTACCGCCATCGAAAACATCTGCATCCCAGCCTTTATTGCTGGAATGGGCAAGAAAGAAGCCACCGAAAGAGCCGAAAAACTGCTAGACTACCTGAACCTCGGCAAACGCAAGAACCATAAGCCCTCTGAACTATCAGGTGGGGAGCAGCAGCGTGTGGCCGTAGCCCGAGCCCTCATCAACCAGCCTTCAGTAGTACTCGCCGATGAGCCTTCAGGTAACCTTGACTCCAAGTCAGCTGAGGAACTGCATAGACTGTTCTTCCGCCTTCGCGACGAGATGCAACAGACCTTCGTCATAGTCACGCACAATCCCAATCTGGCCAAAATGTCGGATAGAACGATTACCATAAAGGACGGAAAGATTGTGGCACAATAATACCTATTGTTTTACGTTAGGAATGGATAAAAAATAGAATAATGAATAAAAAACTCATATTTTCTTTGTTGTTTGGCGTTACGCTCACTTTTTGTGCCAACGCGGTGCAAGCCCAAGACTCTGAATCCTTCGAGTCACTGATGAAAAAGGGCAACGATAAGTTTACCGCAAAGGATTACATCAGTGCCAAGACCTACTATGAGATGGCCTTGAAACAAAAAACGAACGATGAGACAGCCCGAAAGAAACTCGATGAAACCGTGAAGAAAATCCAAGAAGACGGCCAACGTCAGGAGGTGTTCTACACCCATATGGATGCGGGTGACCACTTCTACGGCCAACAGCAGTATGAACAGGCTTTAGCGGAATACGAGCAAGCCCTCAAAGTGTTCCCCGATGACAAACACGTCGGCGGACAGGCAGAGACAGTACGGGCCATCCTGAAGGAACGTCAGGACAAGCAAGACGCTTTCGATGCCGCCATGAGTCAGGGCGAGACACTCTTGGCAGAAGAGAATTACGATGCTGCCATCTTCCAGTTCGAGACTGCCATTGAAATCTTTCCCAATGACAAGCTGCCCAAGGAACGGTTGGCGGAAGCCAAGCAAAAGAAACAACTGTTCAGCGAAAAGACCGCTCTGTTCGACAAAACCATAGAAGAGGCCCGTCAGCAAGGATTACGCAAAAACTACGATGCCGCCCTTACCAAACTCGACCAGGCACTTGAACTTTTCCCCAACGATATACAAGCCAACACGATGAAAAATGAATATCTCGCTGCGAAAGACCTGAGCGAAAGATACAACAGCATCATTGCTATCGCCGACAAGAACTACGAAGACAAAGCCTACAAAGAAGCTAAAGTGCAGTATCAAAACGCCTTGTTGGTTGTGGCTGGCGATGCTTACGCCACTGATATGATAGCCCGTCTCGACCCTCTCATTGCCGAACAAGATGCAGAGGAAGCCGCTCGTATCGCTGCCGAGCAGGAAGCAGCACGTATTGCTGCTGAACAGGAAGCAGCACGTTTGGCTGCCGAAGCTGAGGCCGCCCGCATCGCTGCAGAAGAAGAGGCTGCACGACAAGCCGCTTTAGCTGAAGCTGCAAGAATTGCTGCCGAAGAAGAAGCAGCAAGAATCGCTGCCCAGCAGGAAGCAGAACGTTTAGCCGCCGAAGAAGCAGCCCGACGCGAAGCTGAAGAACTGGCCAACCGCTTGGCCGCTGAAGCCGAAGCAGCACGCATCGCCGCCGAGGAAGAAGCAGCCCGTCAGGCTGCATTGGCCGCTGCCGCTGAACTACAGGCTCATTACGACGATGCCATGAATGCTGGCAACCAAGCCATGAGTATGGATCACTTCGCGGAGGCCATCACCCACTACCAGTCGGCATTAACCTACAAACCAGAAGACCCGACAGCTACCACACAGCTTGCTGTAGCTGAAAAAGCCGAGAGCGACCGCCTGACGGCTTTGCGTAACCAATACAACGCCTTTATCAAAGAAGGCGATGCCAACTTCAAAAGCAACACTTTTGACAAAGCCATAGAGGCATACACTAAAGCGGAGGAGCTCAACCTTGAATCCTACCCCACTGAGATGATTGCCCGCATCAGCGAAATCATAGAGCAGAACAAACTCTATGAATTGAACAGCGAATTCATCAGCTTAGCTGCAGGCGAGGCTCGCCGTTTTGATTTCAACAAAATTGATGTGGGCGTGCGTCGTTCGAACTATATTATAATAAAGGTGCGTAACCCACAGCCCGAGAACACCTTCCCGATGATTGTCTCCTTCGGAGGTGCCGGTGGCAAAAATGGAGGCTTCGTGCTGCCCATCGCCGCCAGCGAAGACGAGAAGACCTTCATCTTCCGCATTGGTGCACAATACAAGTGGTTCAGCGAAGATAACACTTGGATTGAAATTATCTCCGAGAACCACCCTGTAGAAATCGGTAAATTGGAAGTGTCGCGAGGCAACTGATGCTTTAGAATAGCTCCTGTTCCGGCGAAGAAGGCAATAATGTTGGATCGTCTAACGGTTGGGAAACATTTTCCACCGAATACACGCTATCCACCACATACTTGCTCATTCCCCTCCAAGGTAAAGTCCCGAGGTATTCTTTGTAATGCAGTTCCACACGTTTTCCAGCACAGCGTTCCAACTGTTCAGCTACAGATTTTCTCTTCACCGAGAAGTTGAACTCATTGCTCTGGATGGTGGCATTGCTGTTCTTCGAGTTGTAGCCCGCCTGAATGAGGCGTCCTTCATAAGTCTTGAACACATAGCCCTTGTAGACGAAGAAATTCAGTTCGCCAGCTTTCACGCCGCTGCCAAAAACAAAAAAGAACCTGAAAAACACAAAAGCTGCGGCTGCCACTACAATAATAATGCTCACCGTCGACAGAATCTTGCTTCCAATGCTTTTCTCTTTTTTCTTTTTCGAAGTTTTATTATTGTCTTCCATAGTTTCCAAAAATTAGAGTCTCTGGTTTACTACGTTCCAATCCACAATCTGCCACAAGGCGGCAATGTGGTCAGGACGGCGGTTTTGATAATCAAGATAATAGGCATGTTCCCATACGTCGAAGGTCAGAAGGGGCTTCAGACCACGTTGCACGGGATTGCCAGCATTGGTCTCCTGAGTGATGACGAGTTTTCCTTCAGTATCGATGGATAGCCACACCCAACCCGAGCCAAACAAAGTAGCGCCTTTCTTGGCAAACTCTTCCTTGAAGGCATCGAAGCTACCAAATTGCTTCTCGATAAGTTCCGCGATAGCTCCAACGGGTTTGTTGTCGGCTTCCGGGGCACAGAATTGGGTAAAGTAGAGATTGTGGTTCAAAGTTTGTCCGGCGTTGTTGAGCATTCCTCCTTCGGCTTTCTTCACAATGTCCTCCAAAGGCATGTTCTCAAATTCGGTGCCCACAATGGCAGCGTTCAGGTTATTGACATAGCCTTGTAAGTGCTTGCCGTGATGGAAGCCCAAGGTCTCTTTGCTGATGACCGGTTCCAAGGCGTTGGCTTCGTATGGAAGCTGAATCAATTCAAATTTACTCATAACTATTTCATTTTAAGATTGCGGCGCAAAGTTACATAAAAAACGTGAAAATTCTATTTATGTGCAAAAAAAGCAGCTCCAGACAATCATCCCGATGCCCACAAGGACGAAGGGGACGCTGAGCCACTGGCCCATGTCGAAGACCATGTTTTTCTCGAACTCCACCTGCACATTCTTCAGAAACTCAATCATGATGCGCGAGCCGAAGATGATGATGAGGAAAGTGCCGAACATCAAGCCCGGCTTCTTGTGGCCCAAATCGCGCTTGTAGTACATCCACAGCAGGATGCCCATCGCCAAAAGGCAGAAAAAAGCCTCGTAGAGTCCTGTCGGGTGACAAGGCAGCCATTCACTGGGCAGACAGGGAGACTCCCATGCCAAACACGGCGTATAGTTATCAAAGGTGCCACAAAATTGCTCCACACCGCGCAGGAAGACAAAGCCCCAAGGTAGCGAGGTTGGCGTGCCGTAGATCTCATGGTTCATCACATTGCCCACGCGAATCAAAGCACCAACGAGGCACACCGCCACCACGATACGATCCATCAGCCAGATATAGGTAATGCGCTGCTTCTCTTCCTTCTTTTTCGTTGCCTTGTTATAGCGGCGCACATATATCCACAGACCTGTCAGGATGCCAATGGCGCCACCGTGACTGGCCAAACCACCTTCCCACACAGCAAGCATCTTCAAAGGATGGGAGAGATAATACTCCGGCTCATAAAACAAGCAATGTCCGAGTCGGGCTCCAATAACGGTGGACACCAGCATATATATCAGCAACTTGTCCATCCAGTCGTCACTCACCTTTTCGCGACGGTAGATATTGCGCATGACGAAATAGCCAAAGAAGAAGCCCAAGGCCCAGAGAAGGCCGTACCAGCGTACTTGCAGACCACCAAGCTGAAACAGCACAGGGTCGACATTCCAAGTGATGTAGTTGAGAATCATGATTCACTATTTTGGGCGCAAAATTAGGAAATATTTCTATATACATGGTCTGCCCATCAAAAAGCCCAGGGACCTAAGCCCCATTTTTTTCGTTCGGGTGTAACTTTTTCGGCGAAACTCCGTATTAATTACGTATTCGAAAAACAAAACCCATATCCGTGACGACGGAACAGTACAACCGATGCGTGGAGCTGTATGCCGACAGGCTTTTCCGCTTTGCGTTCGCGAGCCTCCGCATCCGCGAGCAGGCCGAGGACGTGGTGCAGGAAAGCTTTGCCCGTGTTTGGGAGAAATGCAAGACTGTGGACTACACCAAGGCAAAATCCTACCTCTTCACCATCGCCCATCACGCCATCATCGACGAAGTGCGTTACCAACATCACTTTGTGGAGACAGATATCGTTCTTCCTGCTGAAGCGAAAATCACAGAAAGCCCCTACCCCGACGTCAACGACATCCTGCACAAGGTCCTGACTACCCTTCCTGAGACGCAACGCAACGTAATCCTGCTGCGCGACTACGAAGGCTACAGCTACCAAGAAATCGGCGACATCACTGGAATGAGTGAAGCGCAGGTGAAGGTCAGCATCTTTCGCGCCCGCACCACCTTGAAAAACAAACTGAAAAGCATCGACAACCTCATCGATATAGAGCCATGAACACGAACATCAATAGCGACAACTACGAGGCTTACCTCTTAGATTATTTAGAAGGCAACCTCAATCCCGACGAGACTCAACAGCTGAAAGCCTATGTCGCGGCACAAGGCTTAGACTGGGAGAAGCTCACTGAGCCTCTGCCTTACTTGAAGGCGCCGCAAATTGCCTATCATGATAAAGACAGGTTAAGACCAAGGTCCCTGGGACCGTTGAAGAGCCGCCCCCATAGCCACAAGTCCACCCTCATTCCCCTCTACGCTAAAATCACCTCAGTCGCCGCTGCCGCCGGACTGCTGCTCACCGTATGGCTTTGGCCAGAGAAGTCGATGCCAAAGATTGAACCCGTCGCCGAGCTGAAACCCATAGAGGCTCACTTGAGTGTCAACGAAACGTTCCCACGCCTCGTTCCGAGAAAAACGGTCCAGATAGCTGCCATACCTTCCATACAGAATGATTATGGAAACAACCGAAACACAGGCGAGCAATCCTCCCTATCCGAAAGGCGGAACAGTATCGAGAATAACGAAATGGAAACTATAGCCATCCTTTCACCCCTGAAGCCTCAATCCGTTTCAACCTCTGACGCTGCTGATGTCCTTCTTGTCTCGGACCTCAGACTTTTGCAATACCGTATGGAAGTTCATCAGGCCTGTGCCTATCTTCCCAATGCGTTGTCCTACGAGAAAGAGATGCCCACCTCGCTCATCGGAAGAGGCATTTATTGGATGACGGAAGGAAGGCACAGCAACCTCGGCGACCTCGTCAACGCGGGTCTGCACATTGCCAAAAAAGAAGTCGTCAAAGCCACTACAGACGCAGCTTTGACGGCTTACTATCGTGCCGATGAACATCTTGATGACCTCAAGGAGCATTGGCAGGAGAAACGAGAGGAATAAGGAACCGCTCAGTACACGATGCTGAAGCCCAGCATAAGCGGATGGGCTTTGGACGCATCACGCCCCTTGACAAAGGTAGGCACAAGAGCGTAATTGACGAAGAATCCCAGGTTGTCGCCCCCAATGCGGAACGAAACATCGCACTTGAACAAGTTGGTCAGGTAATTGGAATAAGTCTTCTCGTTGCTGCCGTCGCTATACTTGATACGACTCCACGCGGCGAGACGGATACCACCCGTCACGCCAAAGTCGATGAACATGCGTTTGACAGGCCTCACCTCAAACATCAGAGGCACCTGAGCATAGAGCAAACCAAACTTGCTGTTTTTCACAGGACGCTCATCAGGCAGCAGGTTGTTGACTAGCTGATTGTTTTCCACCGTCATCCTGACATAATTCTTCCAACTGTAGTTGTTCCAACCTAAACCGATGCCTGTAAACATGCCCACCTTACGGTTAGGGTCGAAGGCGACGCCAAAATCAACAAAGTTGAAGCCAAAATACCAACTGCGCAACGGACGTATCGCCATCAATTCATCCGGGCCTGTATAGACATTCATCACCGTGGGGTCGACGAGCATATTCAATCCCCCGTCGAAGCCCGCCCAATGCGGATTGAAGATACGGCCCTTCTTCTTGGCTGACGACTCTGACTCAGCATCCTTCGAAGCCGGGCTGCTATGATTGTACTCATAGTGGTATTCATAATTCTTGCCATATTTCCGTTCCATCCGCTTTCCCCATTCCTCCATTCTGCGGCCCCATTCCTCCATCTCCTTCTCAGCTTGTTTCATTTGCTCCTCTAACCTCTCCCAATCCACCGAGTCGTACACATTCTGCAACTCTTGATTGGCGCGATTCATCTCCTCGCCGATACGTTTCCAGTCAATCGAGTCGTACATACGCTGCAGATTGGCGTTGTACTCACGCATGAGTTCATCCAAGTCCGTTTTATAGTTCTCAACCAGTTCCTTTGTATTGTTGGTTTTCGACAGGTCCCAAGAACGGTTCGATTCCGTCTCAAAGAACGGCTGGGCTTTTGCCGTGATACTATGAATCCATTCCTTATTTGCGTTATCATCCAGATTCATGGCCATATTCCATTGGTCGCCTCTCTGTTCCATCAACACCTTATAATCCAGGTCTCTCGTATTCACTTTACCCACACCTTTCTCCTCACCGCAAAAGACGTTACAATCGCCCAAGAGAATCACATCGCCTGTCCCAGTTGAATAGACATAGATGTTGTCATAACCGACCTCAAGGCTTAATACCCCTGTACCCGTCTTATGGATAGAAAGGTTCTCGCCCTTCAGTTGGCCTTTGGAACGCACGCCTGCCGTGCCCGAGACTTTTAAGTAGGTCAGATTCGGAATAGTCAATACACGCGGGCTACCAATGCCTTCAAGATACAAAACACTGTCCTGAACTCGATAACTCACATTGCTTTTCCCGTAGTCATCCAGCATCAGTTTCTCACCTTGCTGCAAATATACGCTACCAATGCAATTGATCACCAAGGTGTTGATTTTACTCGCGTCTCCATCTGGAGTGGGTATCGGTTTTTCCTGAGCCCTCATACTTCCGAAGGCCAACAGCAGCATTGCTGCCAAAATCATTCTTGTTTTCATTTCAATTAGGTTTTATTTCTCGTTTAACTTATGTTCTTCGCGAAAGACATCAGTAATACGGAGAAATGGGGAAAAAGTTACAGGCAACGGACAGAAAATTTCAAATTTTCTTGTTTTTCGTTCGGAATGAAAACGATACGTTTGCTCTGTCCCGCCTCCAAATCGAAGAAGTTGTCGGAGAAATTGCCCATGCCGTTGGTGCAATATACTTGCACATCCTTGGCGAAGGCATCCGTTGAGACCTCAAGACAAATCTGACCATTCACCTCAGAAACTTTCAAAGTCGGATTGGCTTTTGGCAGTTTCAGATCCTTGGGATAGGCCAAATAGCAATAACGCTCGGACAAAAGATTTTCATTTTCAACAAGTTCGAGTTTGACATAGACATCGTTTTTGCCGACACATATAGCATTAAAAACGCAATTATATGGATCATCTTCACAATGTACCAATTCGACAAAAATATTGTTTCTTTCTGCCTTCGCCAAACATTCAGCCAAACCTTCAATTTGCAGTTTTTCGTTGCCATTGGCAGATACATGTGCCTCGATGGAATCCTCAAAAAACACTTTTCCTCCAAAATCAGCAACTTTCACCTTCAACTCACCCTTCAACTCTCGCATCAAGTCAGAAGTGACGAAAACGCCGTGGTCTTTTGGGTCGAGAGAGAGCAACACGGGTGCGTACAAGGTTTTCAGTTTGTATTGCAGGGCTTTCTTGTTGCCGTAATAGTCGATGGACGACCAAGAAGTCACAGGCCAGGCATCATTGAGTTGCCAATAGAGTGTACCCATGTTGTAGGGCTTCGCCGTGCGGTGCGCCTCAATCGCAACCTCCACGCCGTAAGCTTGCGAGAGCTGGCTCAAGTGGACATATTCCTCAAAGTTCTTGGGTTGCACATCGGGATAATACCTTTGGATGAAGTCGTCAATCTGTCGTGTGCCTCGGGCATGTTTCTGGTGCGCCGCAATAATTTCGGCATCTTTGCTCAATTCCTCCCCTTGCGCGATTTTCAGCAAAGTCTGGTAATCGGGATAACTTTGATAGCCGTACTCGCTGTTGAAGCGGCCCACCTTCTCACGATACATCTCGTAAGGCTGTTCTCCCCACCAAACGCCCCAATAGTGCACATCGCCTTCCGTCAGGCTTTCGGGTCTGCCCCAGCCTTTCGAGGGCGAGCTGGGCCAATAGGGTCGCGTGCCGTCGAATTTCTCCACCACCTGAGGCAGCAGGGATTCAAACAGCGCATCGTAACCCGCTTTGATGGCTTTGTCGTCTTCTTCCGACCAGCCCAGCGACTTCTGCCAGCCCCAGTTGTAGTAGCCTTCCGAAATCTCGTTGCCGCCACACCATAAAGCTAATGAGGGATGCGAAGCCAAGCGTTTCACCTGCTCTTCTGCCTCAATCCTGACATTTTTATAGAGGAAAGTCCCATCGTAAGGATACATCGTGCCGGCAAACATGAAATCCTGCCAAACCAAGATACCCAACGAGTCGCAGATGTTGAAGAAGTCATCCGAGGGATAAATGCCGCCGCCCCAAACACGCAACATATTGAAATGCGCCTCCTTGGCCTGACGGAGCAAACGCAGCGTGTTGTCAGGATTGATCCAAGTCTCTATCATTTCTTCAGGCACATAGTTCGCGCCCTTGGCATACATCGGCACACCGTTCACCTTGAAATAGAACGCCCGGCCAATGCTGTCAGGCTCATCAACCATCTCGAAGGTTTTGATGCCTGACTTGAAAGTTCTTGAATCCAATACCTTTCCATCTTTCAACAGACGCACTTCAAAGTTATACAGGGTTTGCTTGCCCATCTCGTTGGGCCACCACAGCGTGGGATGTTCAATCGTGATAGGGAGGTACTTGTGCTGATGACCTTCCCTAAGACCCACCATTATCCTATAGGTCTTCATGTAATCCACGGTGAGTTCCACCTCAGCCAGCGCAGAATACATGTCGCTGTACAACTCCAAATTCAGCCAAAGGTTGGCACTGTCGGCATTAGCGGCTTCCGTAACAATATAGGCATTCTCCAACCAAGCTCCATTCCATTCCCTTGCGACCAACTTCACCGGCTTCCAGATGCCCACATTTTTATACTTCGGTGCCCAGTCCCATCCGTGCTGATAGGGAGCCTTGCGCGTGACGGCATACTTTTCAGGCAATCGTGGCTGATGCTGCTCATACAAGGCCATCTGGGTGCTGTCGTAACGGATGAAATGCACCTCAAGCAGGTTGTCCTTCTCTTTTAGGTAATCGTTCACCCATTGCTTCCAAGTGCGGAACTGGTTGTCGGCAAAGAAGAGCTTCTCACCGTTCAGTTTCACCTCAGCGTAGGTATCAAGACCGTCAAAGACCAATTCAACACAATAGTTTTCCAGCATGTCCTTATCCACATCGAAGTGCAAGCTGTAGTCCCATGGATGGTCGGAAATCCAGAGCAGGTCGTTCTCCACCGTACCGAGATAAGGATGCGGAATGATGCCTTTTTCATAGAGGCTCTGCTGCACCACCGAGGGCACATCGACCTGCATATTAATATTTAAGGTGTCGCCCGTGAGCGTCCAGCCTTCGTTGAGGCTTTGCTCGATGACGGTAGGCTGGGGAACTTGCTGACAGGCTGCAAAGGTGAGAGCCAAGAGGATCAGGGGAAGAAGCTTTTTCATATTGGAATGTTTGTTTTGGCACGCAGAAATCGCAGAATTTTATGAATCTGCCGGATGCAAAATAAGCGTCGCATCGCGATTCCCATAATTCAGCGTATTCTGCGTGAGATATTCAATTTCTGCGTGAGATAATTTTTAGCGTGAAACCATCAAGGGTTCAATATCTTTTCCATTTCGTAAATCAAGTCCTTGTTCGACTCGGTCCAAACCATCGTCGCGCCAGTCGCGTCCTTCTGGTCAGGATAGAGTTTCTCGTTGAAGCGAGGCACCCAATGGCCTAATGATGCGTGACAATTGACCACTCCCGTCATATCAAGGATCTCCTTCACGTTGCCGAGGTTGATGCCGCCGCCGGGCATGATGGCGATTTTGTCGCCATAGCGCAGCTGCATCTCCGCAATCATCGGGACACCTTCAAGGGCCGTAGGCTTGCCGCCAGAGGTCAGAACCTTGTCGAAGCCAAGTTCAATAAGTTGTTCCATTGCCTCAAAAGGCTTCACGCAGGCATCAATGGCGCGGTGGAAGGTGAACTTCATCCCTTCGCCCGCCCCCATCAAAGCATTAATCGTTTCCACGTCAAGCTCACCTTTATTATTCAAGGCACCGATGACGACGCCCTCGAAGCCCAACTTCTTGCAAAGCATGATGTCGGTCTTCATCAGGTCGACTTCGTCCTCATCGTAGATATAGTTGCCCGGACGGGGACGAATCAGCACCCGCATAGGGATAAACGAAATATCAATGGCTTTCGCCAGCGTTCCGAAAGAAGGGGTCACGCCGCCCACTTCGAGGCATTCGCACAACTCGACGCATTGGGCGCAGCCGTCCATCGCGTTCTGCAACGACTTGATGCCGTTGGCACAGATTTCCAATCGTATCATAGTGTTCAAACCGTTAGATTCAACGTGGTTAAATTTTCGGCAAAGATAATGGTTTTATCGAATGCACTTGTCATTTACAAAAAAAGTGTACTTTTGCAGTCAAAATAAAGACAATCATTATGGAAGACTTTGTGTTATCAATACCAACGCGCGACCAAAGCTTTATGGAGACCTTAGCGGCCAGGATGGGTTGGAAACTTCGTCCTCGTCGTGCATCGATTGAACAATTCATCAATTCCTGCCCGCAGACTCCCTTGATGACAGACGAGGAGATTGCCGCAGAAGTGAACGCAGTACGATACGGGGCATGAAGGTTCTTTTCGACACCAATCTTTGGATTTCGTTCATGATAGGCAAACGCCTCTCATCATTGGCGGATGTGCTTAACCGCCAAGATGTTGAAATATATGTCAGTGAACAATTATTGGATGAAATCCGCACGGTTATATCGCGTCCAAAGTTCGACAGACTTATCTCACAAGAAACACGGTATTACTTTTTCGAAATGGTATATGATGTTTGCCAAATAACTAACATCACCATTCAAGCGGACTCGCCCATTCGCGACATTAAGGACTTGTATCTTCTGTCAATGGCTGAAAGTGTTCCTGTTGACTTTATTGTGAGTGGCGATAATGACCTTATTGACCTCGGATCTCATGCGAACATTCCAATTCTGAAATATACTGATTTTGTGAGTATGCTAACTGCAATGAACAAAGAAAAAATTGAATAATAATACAATCCAACAAATAACAAACTCTAATCCAACACACCAAAGAACAGACAAAAGACAATTAACTAACATAGTATAAATTTGGGCTTTTACGCTCTTGTTCCCTATCTGTAAAATCTGGTAAATTTTTAAGCGGGAGAATAAGTAAGCGGAAAGTTCACGTTTTAGGCGTGAGCTGATTCGTGCTTATTACCGCAATGGTTTACCAGAGCCAACAGATATAATAAGCAATCAAACGAATGGTGAACGCCTTTCTTTATGGCTTGTGGGCAGAGAAAAAGCCCAAAAAAAACAACAAACCATGGGCAGAAAACATCAATATTCAGAAAAATCATAGGGACAAAATCGGATGCCGAATTTTGTTAATGCACTGAGAATCAATGATAGGTTGAAAAAATCATAGGGACATTCCGATTCACTGGTCTTCACTAGTCAAAAATGCATTATTCAATTATTTACTTTTGCAGCATCCAACGAATACAAACAGAAAACGACAACAACAAATAATTACAACCATGAAAAGATTAGCATTATTCGCAATGGCACTGGCGGCAGTTTACTTGTGCTCCTGCTCGCCGAAAGTACACAAGCACATCATCAAGGAAATGCATCCCGTCGGCAACGATACTGAAGTGGCGGTGTATGGCATTGGCGATGTCGTCCCCGAAAACGCGGAGGTCATCGGAAACGTGTCCGTGTTGGACGGAGGGTTTACCAGCCATTGCGACTGGGAGACCGTTCTTGAAACGGCCAAACAAGAAGTGAGGGCTGCTGGCGGCAATGGCATCGAGATTGTACAGCACAGCTATCCCGGACAGAACGGCAGCAACTGCCATCAGATTGCAGCGTATATGCTGAACATCAGCGACGACATTGAACCCATCGCCCTGTCGGAAGCGGCAAAAGAGAACTTCCACGACTATGTCGTCATGAAAGATGGTGACACGATTCCGTGTCTCATTACAGATAAAACCGACAAATCCATCACCTTCCTCTACGAACGCAACGGCATCAGGAGACTCTCCAGTCTGCCTTTGACGGATGTCTCACACTTTCATATCGACGACCCTGTGGAGCTGGCCAACCGGAAAGCCGAGCGCAACAAGAAAGAGTACAACGTCCAAATCGCGCTAAACGGCGGGTATGCCTTCAGAACGGCAAAGTTTTCCAATGACATCTCAGGCGATTACAAAAACTATCTGAAAAAACTGATGCGAGGTCCCGACTATGGTGCCAGCATACGGTTCAATATCAAAAACGGATTCACTTTGGGCCTGCATTTTGACCAATTCTCGAGCAGCAATGCAACCTATGCCTATACCTACGATGATGATGGCAACTATTACGAAGGAGATGTAAGCAACATCCATACCATTACTTTTATAGGTATATCAATGGGCGCATTGACTGCCTCGTCCCAAAACGGCAAGCACATGCTGTGTCTCGAAGCCCTTGCCGGATATCTGGGCTATAAGGACAGTGCTGAAGAGTTTGGCTACAAATACACCCTATCAGGACACACCTTCGGCTTGGGCCTTGGCTTCGGCTACGATTACAGAATCACGCAGCATATTGCCATAGGCGCAGAGGCTTCTTACTATTTCGGGGCTTTGTCGAAGGTAACCTACGACGACGGCACTCACACAGAAGTCATCGACATGGGCAATTCCAGGGAAGGCTTGCAGCGGTTCAACATCAAGGGAGGAATCAGGTTCTATTTGTAAGAATGAGAAAAGTATAATATCATAATCAAAACACTTAGACACGAATTAAGTTTCAACTATTAAATAATTACAACCATGAAAAGATTAGTATTATTCGCAATGGCACTGGCGGCAGTTTGCATTATGCCGTCGTGCGTGAAAGAACCCGCAAAGACTATTACCTACGGCAACGCCAAAGGAATGAACATCATTCCATACGATTCCATCATTGACAATAAATGTATCTACCTCGACATCGACAATGATGGTGTTAAGGACTTTTCTTTAGATAATCCTTGTTTTGATAGTTTTACGGACAACTATCCGCAAGAAATAAGATTCACCTGCCTCCAACCCTATAAGTATTCCTTCCAAGGCAGAATCGAAGAAAAGGTGGTTTATTTACATTGTGAATACAACTATGTCGACAGTTTGGATAAAGTGTTTGCTTATGCAGATTGTACATACTCCCATTGCGGCAAGATAACAGATAATGATGAGGAAGAACACTATAATGAACTCCACGTTTATCCCCATGAAGCCAATGAGCTCCTAAAATTAGACGATGAGTTTTCAGATTCCCAATTCATTTTATTCAAGAATGATTATTCATTTCAGGATCCAGATTGGTACGAAGATGGAGACACTGTTTACATCTATACAACGACCTACATCAATCATTGCGACAATTTCCCGATTGACACACCTTTCTATATTGGTTTCCGCTCCAGTGGACAGAAGGAACTGTTAGGTTGGTTCAAGTTGATGCTCCATTCCGTTAATGAAGGAGAGAACGTCAGTCTCGAATTGATTGAAATCGCCATTCAAGAGTAATAAAACACAATGAGAAACATCAGACTTTACCCCCTGCTTGCGCTCCTGCTGATGGCAGGAGGAGTGATGGCACAAAACACTTGCTGGGACGGAACTGTTGCCGAAGCCTATGCCGGCGGTGATGGCACTCCTGGAAACCCTTACCAGATTGCCACGGCTGAACAGCTTGCCCTGCTCGCGCAACAAACCAACGATGGAACAGGCGGCTATGCCCACTATGTCCTTACGGACAACATCTGTCTGAATGAGAATCCCAATGTCAATCCTGTGCTTTGGACTCCCATCGGGCACGTTGTCGGGGATGAGCCTCCCTATTTCACGGGTCATTTCGACGGCAACAAAATGAGCATTTCGGGCTTGGTTTGCGAGACAAGTAGCGGTCATGGCATCGTTGGCTTGTTTGGCTGTACCAATGGTGCTGAAATCCAAAATATTGAACTTCGGAATTGCCGATTAGCTGGGACGCATTATTCGGGTGCTTTGGTGGGTCATGCAGGCCTTACCAACATCTCGCATTGTTATGTTTATGACGCTTCAGTCACTTGCGAGAACGGTTCGGCAGGCGGCTTGGTGGGCTTTTTTGGTTTGCCGTACAGCGAGAGCCAAAACTCTTACGACACCTGCCACGTCGTCGATTGTCATGTTGGGCAAGATGTGTCCGTGTTTGGCAAGCTGTCAGGCGGCTTGGTAGGCGAAATCAACGAGTATTTACTTTGGGGACCATCTGTGCCTTCGGTAGTGTCGAATTGCACAGGTATGGCGCTCATGATGGGTACGGAGTGCGTTGGCGGTCTCGTCGGTTTTATGCGTAACGGCAAGATGGAATCGTGCCAATGTTGGAACGAAGTGCATTGTAGTCAGTGGGCAGGTGGCATGATGGGGTCGGGAGTCAACGTCAACTTCGATGACTGCCAGAATGGTGCCAATGTAACCGGCAATTATCAAAGTGGCGGAATGGTGGGCAAGTTGTATGGAGGTAATATCTTAAACTGCGAGAATTATGGTTGGATTTATGGAGATGGAGCAGGCGGCATCTCTAAAATCGGAGGCATGGTTGGAAGATATGAGCCTGACCCGCTTCTTGGAGGGTCGCCTTGCGAGAATTTCATTCGCAATTGCCATAATTATGGAGAGATTACAGGCTCAAGCGATGAAGCAGGAGGCATTATTGGGTATGCAGAAGGCAGTGGTATCGAGAAGCTGTTCATTGTAGACTGCAGCAATAGAGGCATGGTAGTCGAAAATGCTTATCTCGCAGGTGGCATTATAGGCGTTAGCAATGGATATGTGATGAGGATACTGAACGTGTACAATACAGCAACCGTAGGGGCACGCATAGGTGTCGGCGGCATTGTGGGCGAATTGTCGCTTTCGCAAGACAGGGTCATCAATGCGTACAATACGGGTGAACTTATCCATGAGATTGACAATTTTGTCTGTCCAAGAGGAACCATTGTCGGATATTCTTCCACAACCGACCAGTTCAGCAGTTGCTATTGGTTGGCCTCTGATGAATACGGCAGCAACGGCCAAGGTCCGGAACTCGAAAACTCGAGTGCATTCCTACCAACGGCTTCGCCCAGTGTTTGGCAACTTGAAACCCCAATGCACAATACAGACGACCTGCTCACCGCCTTGAACCTTGGAGCGGAAGAAATCGAATTCCCCAATTTAGGCGAGGTAAGCCGTTGGCACGAGGATTTTGACATGGTGAATGGCGGTTTTCCCATGTTTGGCACCTATGATGCTGTCAGTGAGGCCTCATCCGTCCCTTTGGCGATAGCCTATCCCAACCCAGGCCGCAACATCCTCAACATCCACACAGCTATGCAAAACGCTTGCGTGGAAATTTATGATTTGACAGGAAGGTTAGTTTACAATCAGAAAATTACGGAGAATGTCACTTCGATAGATGCTGAAATGTGGCCTTCGGGGGCTTATATTTGGAAAGTCATCGGCAATGGCATGGAAGCGGAGAGTGGGAAGTGGATTAAAGAATAACACCACATTCATTCATCAAAAACAACAAAAATGACTATCATCAATCACTCATCGGAAGACAGTCCGACTACGTGCCCACACGTGGTCGGACTAGACATGCACGCGTGGTCGTACTAGACACGCATGTCTGGTCGTACTAGACACGCATGTCTGGTCGCACTAGACACGCATGTCTGGTCGAGGGATGTGAGGACAATTATTTAATTAACTATATTTCAATAATTTAAAATCTAAGCATTATGAGTACCCAAGGGGGTGAATGCAGGGATGGGAAATGACGAGCGCACTGATTGAGAACAACGAGTGCAGTGATTAAAATCAACAAATCAACAGAATATGAAACACTTGAAGATATACACCCTGCTTGTGCTCCTGCTGATGGCAGGAGGCATGATGTTGCAGGCCCAACAGAAAGGCTTTCTTTCCATTTTTGAAGACTGTCAAAACATGTCGCTGAAGCCCTGTGACATCGCTGAAACGCAGGATGGAGATTTTCTTGTTATAGCGAATGAAGATGGAGGAACGAAGTCGAAAATTCTCAAAATAGACGAAGGAGGAGCTTTGTTGAGAGAAGTTGTCATCGCCGCACAAGACACAACCTTGAAATTGTTCAACTTGTATCCAACTCGGGAAAGCTTCCATAACGGTGAACTATACAAAGCTGTTGGCACATGTAGCCCGGTTGAAGAAGGTCGTGCTGCAATCATCACGGTATGGTTTGACACCGAGTTGAATGTCTCGCGAAGAATGATAGAACCAATTGAATTCTTGGACCATCCAATCTATGCTTCACGTTTCATGGGCAAAGAAGACGGTGTAATTGCCTCTCTGATATTTGACGGAGATTCTGGAAAAGAGTTTTTCTTAGCCCGTCTTTCCGCGAATGGAGAAATCATCAGATATGAAGAATGTGACTCTGATTCGTTACTTTTTGTGGCAAATTTGTTCCCTGTCCATGGAGAGCATGACAAAATAGGTATGTTTGCCTTGACAAGTAATTCAAGTCAAGCGAGAAGCGGGGTGCTTGTTTTCGATAGTCTGCTCATGCATGAAAGAAGCGTGTTTTTCCCGCGATGGGAAGCTGCTGCAAACGGACATATCTTGTGGTCATACGTAAATGCCGATGAATGTATGATGATTCCTGTGCCAGAAGGCAATTATGTGTTGTCGTCAAAGCTATGGGAAAAAGAAATACTTCCCAATGGGACTTTGATTCAAGAAGACAGGTCTGTCATTCTTGCCAAGGTTGATGAGGATTTTCAGATGTTGCACGATAGTGTGATAATTGAGCATTTCAATGACAGCATAGAAATCCCGGCACCTTTCAAGTCGGTGGCTTTCACCGAGGACGGATATTTGTATCAGTGCAGCAACGGCAATGTCATATATCCCAATTCTTTGTATAAAAGCGGTTTGCATTTGATTATCACAAAGACGGACATGGATCTGAATGTGGTTTGGCAAAAAAGGTATTTGCGTGATGGAAATGCTTATGGTGCATTTACCTCATCAGCCACAACAGATGGCGGGTTTGTCGTGACAGGCACTCGTTACAATTTCAATGTTGACAATCGCCTTGACATTTTTGTATTGAAAATCAATGCTGATGGAATGGTCGGAATAGATGAGGACAACATTGTGGATGAAATAGAAGTTTATCCTAATCCGGGAAAGGATGTACTGAACATCCGCACAGCCTTGCAAAACGCCCGCGTGGAAGTCTATGATTTATCTGGAAAACTGATTTACAATCAAGAAATTTCAGAAAATCTTATTTCGATAAATGCCGAAAGCTGGCCTTCGGGGACATATATATGGAAGGTAGTTGTCAATGGGAATGAAGCTGAAAGTGGAAAATGGATTAAGGAATAATAAACCTTCATTATTACTCTTATATTTTGATGCTGTATGGAGGTGGTTACTCTGCACAGTTCTTTTGTAGTCTTTACTAGTGCATTTAACTAAGTCACCTGCCTTCATCGAATTGATTGACAAAGTTAAGGTGCCGTTGTTAAAACCTCGTCCGATTTTTTGCCTGAGGGCCAAGTCAAAGGTAAGTCAAAGGTGTATCAAGGGTGTATCGAAGTTAGAAATCAGCCGAGTCAACGTTGGACTGATATAAAGTCAAAGTTAGACGAGATATGAAAAAGTCGAAATCCCAGACCAAAGTGTTAAAATGAAAGTTTGTCTAACGGGTTTATGATGTTAATAGATGCTAAATAATTTTCACTATCCCCTTGTCCACGTGTCCCGCTGTCCCACCTGTCCCACCCCTGGGACAGTGGGACACTTGGGACAGCGTGGTGTCTTTTCCTGATTTTGGTGGTTCTTCCGCAATTTAGTTGAAGCATAGGTTTCCGAAGACCATTTTTCTTTTCAGCAGTTCGAGGGACGCCCGTCCGTACATGACGCGTTTGACCGCTTTCAGTTTGTTCACGTAGCCTTCGA
>Ga0265301_10001485_pt1 | contig 30402 bp, 67 predicted proteins | sample AusTroGonzalo_MG_2_FD_193488 | JGI IMG/M metagenome (GOLD analysis project Ga0265301, IMG submission 193488) | Bovine rumen microbial communities from tropical cattle in Woodstock, Queensland, Australia - Gonzalo_04 | ecosystem: Host-associated > Mammals > Digestive system > Stomach > Rumen ... | reverse complement strand
CACACGCTCATCTGCGATGCCCTACCCCTGCTGTATTTCAAGCAACCTAAGGCTGGTCTATGTCAATCTTGATGACTTTAGTTCCGAACTTAGTTTTGAGCTCCTCTGTTTCAGTCGAAATTGGTGAGTTTCCAACCTCAGGCGGCTTGCCTTGCGGGCATTTATGTCACCCCAGCGAAGTGTCACCAACAGTTCTTTGGAATTACGTCGTCACCTCATCTTTCAAGGTTCATTGACAACCAACCCTCGCATAAGTCCAGAACTAAAGCCATCAAGATTATCGGTTATAATTACGTCACATCTTCATCTTCATCGCGGTCCCTCTCAAACGACATTATTTGGTAGCCCTCTTTAGACATTTTCCAACCAAACAAAACCGCTTCTCTACGGGTAGCGAATACTTTCTTACCACATTCATCTGGCAGCGGATAACATTCTTTATACCACTGGACCTCGTGAACTTTTTCCATATTAACTCTCCTTAGCATACATTTTTGTTTTTTCTCTCTTTCCTCATCTTCTATAAATATTATATCATATTTTATGAGAAAAGTCAAATTTTTCTTTTGTTCTTTCTTAGTAGATAAGAGGCTGAATTTCAACCCACATTACGTCTTCAACAGAGAAGGCGCCATCATATTCTTTCAGAGAGTTTTCAAACTCAGCGACTATAAGGTCGAACTCTTCCTTAGTGAACTCAGTGGCGATTTCCTGAAGGTAACTTCTACCTTTCTGCTCTGCCGCCTCAGGAGAGGCACAGACATCAATTTCCCAAGCGTTCACATAGTGAACAATGTAAACTTCAGTTATCTTTTCCATTAAAGTGCCTCCCATTCTGCCTGAAGCTCTGCAAGCTCCTTGCTGTAATAGTCTCTGAGTAATGCCACTATCTTAACTCCAACCTCTTCGGGGATTCCACAGAATCTCTCAGGAAGTCTGGTGCCGCCCTCTTCATCAGTATAGCCAGAGAGCTTAATGTGGTCAACTTTTACTCCAGAAGGTCCAGCTCCCATTCTTGTAAGGAGAGCATTTACTCTTACCTTGGCATCAGCGATTCTCTCATCGAGTTCCTTTGCTCTTTCAAAGCTTTCTCTTGTCATAGTATCCTCCTTACGCCCACTCAGGGTCACAGTCAGGGTTTTCATACTCTTCCTCTTCACAGGGAGGAAAATCATCAGGACATCTTGACACCCAATGGCAAGACGGTCTCTCTTCATAATCTTCCTTCCAGAAATATCCGCAGTCAGTACACTTGAAATCTTTCATTCTTTTTCATTTCCTTTCCTCATTTTCTATATATATTATAACATAAAATATGAAAAAAGTCAAATTTCTTTCTGTTTATCTCTTAATAGACGTCAACTATCTGAAGATACCAGCTAAAGCCAGTTGCATCAACATAGACCCCTTTATATCTCTCTATAAAGTTTCGAGCGTCCTCATAGGAAACGCCGCCGAGGATAACTCTCTCGAATCTGTCATATGAGCTGAATCCGATTACGTTACACATTAGTCATTCACCTGCCAAGTTCTTATTCTGACTACCCATTCGTCCTGCTCCATAGCCTGAGCATACTTTACAGCCGAGGGATAATTTTTGAAGATGTTGAGTATGGTCCATGCACCAGTATCTCTTCCCTGTCCTTCAACTACATAAACCTTTTCCATTACTTAGCCTCCCCTGCAAATAAGTCAATGCGCCAGCACCAAAGGAACTCGTCAATTGAGAAGCCCTGTCCCCATACGGAAGCATCTCTATTAGCGACAGACATTACAAGCTCCTTGTACATTTCCATCTTAGTCTCAGTATCATTCTTAGACTCCTCAATCTGCTGGATTGCATACTTGAGAGCATCTTCAAAATGAACGAAGACGCGATACTCACAATCGCAATCTTCTACCAGAAATACCTTCATATCTTCCATTTACTTTTCCTCGCTTTCTCTTATAATAAAGTCACCGAACTCAGCGCTGCCGTTCCAGTCAAGTTCATCTTCGATTTCCTCACAGAAATACTGAATGTAGTTATCCTTGATGCGCTCCCAGTCTGGTTCACTTATCATCTTTCTCATAATCGAACCGCTACCGAACTCACCGCTGTCAAGAGGAAGCTCAATGGTCCCGAAGTCTTCGTTGAGTACTCCCTCAATATAGGAATCATCAACGAGGTCATTAACGAACTCTGTGATTGTTTCATACTCGACATCAGTGCCGAGAATAGGTTCAGTTACTATAATCATATTGTGCCGCCCTCCTTAAATAAAAGCATCTATAAGATTTTCAAATGCTTCCTGAGCCTCTTCTTCTGTTTCAAAAGATGAAATCAGCTCATGCCCGCGTCTTGAGACGTATCTGATATTTGTTTCTCTTAGTTGTATTGAACTTATATCGTCCTTATTGAGAATTGTATCTCTACCAAGTAAAATGAATTTATCTTCCATATTAAACTCCTTTCTTAATCGGGAAACTCTACTTCACGAACGTAAAAACCGAATACATTGTCAAGGATAACAGTACCATACCAATCCTTGCTTCTGTCAATGAGACACTGTTCGAAGTCTTTTCTTGCTTCAAGAACCTCTGCGTCTTCATCGCCCCACATCTCAGCGTAGTAATCAATTTCTTGACTAACAGCTTCGATAGCGTCTTCCCAAGAGGTATAAACCATTGGGTCGCTGCACTTATCTTCCTGATATATGAAAACATTTCTTGTCATATCTTACCACTCCTCACTATCTATAGTCTTTTCGACAGCAACGATGTACTCATTCATAAAGTAATCCTTGTCTTCCTTACAACATTCGTTATAGCTTTTAAAGATTTCGTGGAATCCATCGTCGTTAATGTCTCCAACACGGTCAAAGTAGTTACATATATAACTCCAAGCTTTTTCCTTAGAAGAAAAAACCTTAGCTGTATCTAAACCGTCTTCGAGCCATTCTACAATCCATACTTTCATTTTTTCTTTCCTTTCTCATCTTTTCTATATATATTATACCATAAAATTATAAAAATGTCAAATTTTTATTTGTTTATAGAAAGAAAAAGGGGCAGCCTAATGCTGCCCGAGGTACTATGACTGAAACTTTTGGCGCGCCGCCAAGGACTCGAACCCTGACCGTTTGGGTTGGAACCAAGTATGCTACCATTACACCAACGACGCATAAAAGGAATCAGTTGCCTTCCTGTCGTCAGAGCCTATCAGGGCTTCTGATACTTTAGTACTTAACTACTAATTCCTCATTCAATTGAAATGGAATGATTGTCCGCCGCACGTCGACTTACGACTTCACGCCTATCTCTGGCAACTCGTTTGGTGAGTCTAACCTCTGCTGCCAACTCCCAGCAAATTGGAGAATAGTTATAATCTTTATTCTGGAACACTACTGAAAGCCAGTCGTTACGAGCACTGAATCACCTGCACCCGCCCGTTTCTACAATATGATGTAGAGGGTTGATAAATCCTTGCATCATAAGGGAACTGTTTTTATGAGCCGCCAAGCTCATGGTGCCCCAGACTGGTGTCGAACCAGTTCCTGCGGATTTTCAGTCCGCCGCTTCTACCGAGTTAGCTTCCGAGGCATTATCAAGATAGGTTATACTTTGTGGATTTGAACCACTTCAATTTTTCTCAAAACAAAAATCTTTAACCATTTTGGTTTGCTGTACCTATCTTTATTGGTGGACCCGAAGGGAGTCGAACCCTCGACCTCCCGCTTGCAGGGCGGGCGCTCTCCCAATTGAGCTACGAGCCCATTAACAAGGTAGCCGTACGCACTACTTTCATATTCCAGAAGCTGCTTGTCAGCTCGGTCAATCCCGTCTCGTGGGATTCCGTTCACGCCGCTTAGTAAGTAGCAGTACTTAAACGCAACTAATATGGCGTTCCGACAGATAATTTCCTTAACTTAAAAGAAACTACCAAATACGGTGCTCAGTGTCCCTGTGCCGCAGGGGAAGTTTATTCACGACACTTCCAAACGAATGGTGCCTGTGGCGGGCATCGAACCCACGACCTTACGCTTATGAGGCGCACACTCTAAACCATCTGAGCTACACAGGCATTTCTAATGCTTCTTTTGACAAGTGAAGCATAAGTCATTCAATATCTTGCGTATACGATATGATTTATTTACGAAGACCATTCATCTCCGCCGCTTAGCTTTAGTCTTCCCTTTTTGACAAGGTTGCAACTTCAAAAAGTTTAGGCGTACTTTTAAAGAATAAGCGGTAATCCTAATGGTACTCACAGCCAGACTTGAACTGACAACTTCTTCCACGTCAAGGAAGCACTCTACCAATTGAGTTATGCGAGTATTAATGGGGGTTAATTTAAGGAGGGTTTTCCCCAGCCCTCAAATGGCACCCCCAGTAGGAATCGAACCTACATCACACGCTTAGAAGGCGCGTGCACTCTCCGTTGTGCTATAGGGGCATTTGGTTGCGGGAGAAGGATTTGAACCAACGACCTCAAGATAATGAATCTTGCGAGCTACCAGACTGCTCCACCCCGCAATATGTGCCGTTGAAAGATTTGCAACTCTTTCGGAAGGCTATCCAAGTCAATTTTACGTCTGAGGCTCAGCGACGACATACTCCGTAATTGCCACGGTGTCTTTTTACCTAAAGACACAGTAGGGAATAGGTTACTCACTCCTAAACAAGTTATCTGGTCCTTCTACCAGCACTATTTCTGCATCACGTCCAGAACACCCGAAGTCAGTTCTTAGCACACCGACTCAAAAACTACGACCGCTTAGAGGTGCCGCGCCCCATATGTTTCCCTTTATTTTAAAGTTGAGACTGGTATTCAACTTTGGTTTCCGCTGAGAGAGTCGAACTCCCATTCTTGGCTTCAGAGACCAGTGTCCTACCATTAGACGAAACGGAAATATCTGGTGACGGCACGGGGGCTCGAACCCCGACTCTCCAGCTTGAGAGGCTGGCGTGTTGACCAGTTCCACTATGCCGCCATTCACACGGCGGAACTATTGCTCCGCCGCGAATGTTTCAGTTTGAAGGGTTATCAGCCCTCTGCCTCAGCCTCAGCCTTAGCAGGAGCCTTAGAAACGAACTCTACACCTGTGAGAGTGTAAGTCTTAACCTTACCCTTACCAGTTGCAGACTTTGCCTCGCCCTCTGCAACAACACCGTCAGCCTTAAGTGCTCTCATAAGAGCAGATGCCTTCTGTGTAGAAACACCAAGCATCTCAGCGACAGCAGATGCAGCGTAAGCAGTCTCTGCGTTTGCCTCAGCAACGAACTTAGCCTTAAGAGCCTCATTCTCAGCCTGTGCAGGAGTAAGAGAGTTACGTCTCTTCTCGTTCTTCTCGTCGAGCTTTGTAAGCTCAGCCTTAGCGTAAGTTGCAAGGTCCTCTGCAAGACCCTCAGTTGCAAGTACACCGTTAAGGAATGTTCTCATTGTCATCTTCTCGTTAGCCATAATAGCCCTCACTTTCTGTGCCTTAGCACGTCATCATTTAATTTTTTTTGAATTGGTTTTCTTGACCTTTTCTATAAATATTATACCATATTTTTTAGAAAAAGTCAAATTTTTCTTTTCCTTTTCCTTTCGGAAATGGTGACGGCAACGGGATTCGAACCCGTGACTCCAGCGTGAAAGGCTGGTGACTTAGACCACTTGTCGATGCCGCCATTAGTTCGGTTTTACTTTGCCTTCTTATTTGGTAACGGAGCGTTTGCCACAAAGCCACATATCTGACGCTCATTGATAAATCGCTGATTGTCTGCCAGTGGTAGTTGAAACCGTAAATCCATGTTAACGCTTCGTAGGGTTTAAGGTAGTGGACCCTATGCACCTTTGGTGGACCTTATGGGAATCGAACCCATCTGTTTTCCTGTTTGCAAAACAGGTGACCACCCCTTGCAGTCCCAAAGCCCATTTATTTGCAGAGAGGTAAAACTCATAAAACCCTTATCCGCTCTCAAAGATACTGTCCGTTTTTCAGGAACGCCCAGAGTTGCTTCATATCTTTGAAGTTTTTAATCTCTTTCTCATTTTCTATAAATATTATACCATATTTTATAGAAAAAGTCAAATTCTTTTCTGCTATTGGTCGGTAGGGAGGGACTCGAACCCCCAGCGTTTCAATGTCACTGTTTTACAGACAGCTTGCTTCACCCAGTTTGCATACCTACCGATTTGGTGGACATTCTACGCTCATCAGCGACAGTAGCCCTCACTGGGTTGTATTTTGGTTCTTTGTTAAAGGAGTTCCTCTCATACAACTGAAATCCCATCTCCTGTGGTGCCGCCGAGAGGACTCGAACCTCCGACCTTTCGGTTATCAGCCGAATGCTCTAACCAGCTGAGCTACGACGGCATTTGGTGTGGGATAAGGGAATTGAACCCTCGACACCAGTATGGCAAACTGGTATTTTACCACTAAACTAATCCCACATTTGGCGGTTCAGAAGGGAGTCGAACCCTCGTCTTTCGGGAGACAACCGAACATTCTACACGTTAAACTACAGAACCATTTTAATTTCTTACTTGCCGCAACGCACCTCACCAATCTGTCCGTACAATAATAGTCTTCTGGATTGCAGGGAGTTGCACCCTATTCATTGCGACTTTCAGAGGGTTACCCCTTGGCGATTCCGACGGGACTCGAACCCGTAACTGTAGCGTGACAGGCTACTGACTTAACCAGTTAATCGACAGAACCATTTATTGGAAGCTTTTCCTTCAGAGGACGGTTTACCAACCGATTTTCTATATATATTATAGCATATTTTTTTCAGAAAGTCAAATTTTTATTAGGTTATATCCTCGAAATCGCTTTCATCTACACCGTACTCATCGAAGATTTCCTCTTCATTCTCGTCAGTGATTTCAACGATGTCGTAACCGCAGCCCTCAAGGAACTCCTCAAGCTCTTCGTCTGTGTAAGAGCCTTCCCAGCCGAACTCAAGGTGAGTCCAACCTTCTGCGTAATCATAGAGACCTTCTTCCATATAAGCCGCAGCCTGCTCTTCATTTTCTGCGATAAGGAAGCGTCTGTCATCTGTACCACTGTAACCACAGTGGTAAGTAGCCATATATCTTTTTGACATTTTTTATTCCTCTCTCTCATCTTTTCTATAAATATTATATCATATTTTATAGAAAAAGTCAAATTTTTATTTGTTATGGTCGGCAGAGAAGGACTCGAACCTTCAAGACCCCTAAGGGCAACGGAGTTACAGTCCGCGACGCTACCAATTACGTGCTACCTGCCGATTTGGTGGCAATTAACGTCTTGCCGCACGACATATGGGTTATTATTTTTGTTCCTCTCGTAACCTCTTTTGTTCTTAATCGAGCCTTTGGCGATACCGACGGGACTCGAACCCGCAACCTCTGGAGTGACAGTCCAGTGCTCTACTCTATTGAACTACGGCACCATTTAATTGGAGCGATTAAGCGGACAGAGGTGTCGCTCCAGTGCAGTCGCTGTGACGTTATCCGCACCCTCTTGTAGCGTTTACCATATGACTATTAAGCTACCACAATTTTCGTTTTGGCGGGACGGACAGGATTCGAACCTGCATAGGAAATAAATTCCGACGGTTAACAGCCGCCTGCCTAACCGTTAGGCTACCGACCCATTTGGCGGGAAGTATAGGACTCGAACCTATGACACCGCGGTTAACAGCCGCGTGCTCTAACCAACTGAGCTAACAACCCATTTAAAATTGTTTTTCTCTCTTGACCTTTTCTATAAATATTATATCATATTTTCTAAAAAAAGTCAAATTTTTATTTGCTATTGAAGATTATTGGTCGGGCATCGGGGACTCGAACCCCGAACTTACTGATTAAGAGTCAGTTACGCTAAACCAATTGCGTCAATGCCCGATATCTTAGGGAGCAGTACCACTCCCTAACGAAGTAAGATTACTCCGAGTTGGTTTGTTAAGCTTGCCAACTACTCACCCCGTTACCCTGCACCTGCAACGGTAGATGCCAGCTCCTACTCTGCTGACGAGGGAGAGTCTATATCCGACCTACTCTCACTACGGGACAAGGATTTAACCATCTAACCCCTCTAAGGTGTCCGTTTTATGCTTGGCGAGGACAAATCCAAGGTTACTACTCGGCTAACCACACCGTATGGGGCTGGCGACAGGAATCGAACCTGCAACCTTCCGCTTACAAGGCGGACGCACTACCGATTGTGCTACGCCAGCATTTCTATCTTGTGCCCTTTGGAGATACTGGTGGGAGTCGAACCCACGACTCCAGTTTTGCAGACTGGTGTCTTAGCCTCTTGACGACAGTATCTCCAAAAGGCACAAGAATTAAGGTTAATTGTCTTGTGATATTATGTAATATGATATTTGAGTGTTTTCAATAAATTCGTCCACCCATTTGTAATAATCTACGCCTTCATCGCCGAGACCATACTCAGTAAAAAGGTCTGAAGCCACTTCACTGATTTCGCTATCAAAGAGGATTTCTTCAACCCACTGCTTAACATCTCTATCCTTACATCTTACCTCCAGAGTACCTGTGCGGGTTATAGCTTCTTTCTCATTCACCCAAGTGTACTGGACGGTTTTGGTAAGTTCTTTCAGAGCTTGCTTTGCCCTTTCCGTGTAATACTCAAGGTCACTGAGGATACCTTCTATTTCTTCATAATCACCACTGGCGATTATATCTGATACGAAATCGAACATCTTTGAACCCCTTTCTGATTTTCTATAAATATTATATCATATTTTATAGAAAAAGTCAAATTTTTGATTTTGTTTTTCTTAGAGAAATTGGCACCCCGTAGTGGAATCGAACCACTATCTTTCGGTTCGTAGCCGAATATTCTATCCGTTAGACTAACGGGGCATATGGTCGGAAGTGCGGGATTCGAACCCACAGCCTCGTGCGTCCAAGGCACGCCGTCTACCAAATTGACGTAACTCCCGATGGGGCTAACGGAGGGACTCGAACCCTCAACCTATTGATTACTAATCAATTGCACCGCCAATTGTGCTACGTCAGCATCAACACGGGAGGTGTAAAGCCCTCCCGAAAACTTAAGGGAAGATTATCTGATAGGTGGCTTCTCAGTAACCACCTGAAACTTGAAGTAGCCGTCGATGTTTGCACCAGTTGCAGGACAACGCTGAACAACGGCATCATTCTTTTCTGCGAAAGCCTTAGCGGACTTTCTGTCTGAAAAACGTGAGATGTAAGTCTTCTTATCAGCCATAGTTTTTTCTTCCTTTCTGATTTTCTATAAATATTATACCATAAAATCTGAAAAAAGTCAAATTTTTATTTGCTTTGGATTTACATTACTGAACTTTGCGAGAGTAAACGAGGTATCCGCCCATCTTGAAATAAGAACCGACTGAATAACACTCAGGATTTTCAATCGTTTTAATAGTCTTGTTGAGCTCCTCGATAGTATCGTTATATGAATCACAGAGGTCTTCATAGTCATCTTCGTCAGCGTCGTCTATTTCATCTTCCATAGACATTACCTTCTCTTTAAGAATGGTAAGTACGCACGCTTTTGCCTTTTCCAGTGAATCGAATAAGTCTACTACAGCAGACTCATTCATATCGAGCTCACAGTCTTCAACTATCCAAACTTCCATATTTTCTTCCTTTCTAACTTAATCGAGGAACCAGCCCACAAGTGCCATAAGTCCGAAACCGCCAATAAGTAAACCAAGCGGAATTAACGTTGGTGCAACAACTATACCCCAGCCGATTGCACACACGCTTGCCAGCTTTAGGATACATAAAACGATTGAGATTACAAAACCTGCTTCGATACCGATTGCTCCGAGGAATGCAGTCAACATTCCCAGAAAAGCGCTTACAAGTCCTAAAAAGTCTTTCATAGTATTTCTTTCCTTTCTGTATTTACGTTTCATAAGATTTACTCTCTTTCTTAACCTTTTCTATAAATATTATATCATATTTTTTAGAAAAAGTCAAATTTTTATTTGATTGGGATTTCTATACCGTAGAGTTTCGCAGTCATAAACACTCGATTTAAACGGATAGAGCGGTCCTTATTGGAAAGCTGTTCCCAATCCTTATAAGTAGAATGTTGTAGTGCCGCGACCTGAGAAACTGGTGCACCCAATAGTATCATTCGCTCAAAAAGAAGCGAAGCATTAAAAGAGTGCAAAGCAGCCGTTGCCGCGTCATAGTCAAATTCTACATTGGTAACATCTGGGAGCTGCGGTACATCTTTCTTAACGAACTTGCCCGTAGAGAAAGCTTCCCTGCCGCACTTATTAACACAGCGGACTGCCAGTGCTTCAGTGTCATACTCCTTGCCACAAAGACAGCAGCGATACATTATCTCTTGCCTCCCTTAAAAAAAAGGTAAAGACGATACCACCACTTCTTCTTTCGTCTCTCCATAGCTTCACGCTGTCGAAGTCTTTCTTTAGCTTTGATAGACCTCGGAAGTCGAGGACCTGTGCTTAAACCTGTCTTGGGGTCTTTAACTGGACCTGCTGGCATTACGCCATTTGGTGCAAAAGGTGATAACATAAGCGTTCTCCTTTCTTATAACTCGTCATACATTGGTGCATACTTACGAATATGTCTATGCACAACTACGCCGAGTACCTTTTCATTACCGCCGACTTCCTTTATATAAATGAAGCCTTTATCAGTAGTTACAGCACCACGTCCCTTGGGGCAGGTAAACTTCTTAGCCTGAAGCTCTACTGCGGCAAGGTCAATAGTGTTCATTTCCATACGACCGTTGTTTGCAATGATAACAAAGACAGGCATACCATTCTTGAGGTCTGGCTTGCAATCAAGCAGACGACCTGTCCACTTAACATCATACTCTTCATACTGAGCTTTGACGATTAAATGTGTCTTTACAAGTGGCATTTCTATCATTCCTTTCCTCATCTTTTCTATATATATTATAACATATTTTATGAGAAAAGTCAAATTTTTATTTGTTATTTCCTATCTTTAAGAGTGTAATTTCCTTCCTGAAATGAAACCTTTGTGCCGTCCTTCAGAACTATTATGATAATATCATTACTATGATATTCATATTCAGCATCGACACTTACTATATCCTCAGTCTTATAGGTTTCTCCATTGACTACAAGATATTTATACTGCCTCATTTCGTCCTCAAAAGAGCTGCTTGTGGTACACTGTGAAAGACAAATGAGTATAAAGCAAATTATAAAGCAGATAATTACACTATAAAAAGTAGCTTCACTGTCATAATCTCTCATAAAAACTCCTTTCAGTCAAGAGGTTTGATAATTAAAAGTGGATTACTTTGTGCCGCCCTCAAAGATTTTCATTCTGATGATGGGGATAGTGAGCATTTCTGCTCCATCCCAGTATTCCTTGAAAGTCTTAAATGGGCGATTTGCGGAAATCTTATACATATGATACTGCTCCATCATCCAAGCGTCTCTTTCCTTTTGGGTAAGAAATCCAATAGAGGAATCCTGTATAATTACCGTATAAATCTTATCTATCTTCATTCCTACCTCCAGTAACGGTCAATAAGTCTCTGCATATTCTCCCTGCCAACAGGGTTCTGTGTATGAAGCTCAACAGGGTAGAAACGCTTTGTCTCTGCCATCCAGTCAAGCAACTTTATGCCGTCGCCGCCGTCCTTAGCCCACTGACCGAGGTCATGGTCCAGACTGAGCTGGATAGTGGTATCCTCTATATCCTCTGCGGCACAAATAACTATCTTAGCCTGATTGACAGACTTAACTGCCCACCAAGTCTTGTCAGGTGCAGGACGAACATCGTCCAGCCATATCTTAATAACTCTCATATTCGTCCTCCATTTCTTAGAAATTGATGTATGCGTTTATATCTCCGATTAGCTTGAACACAGTATAATTAGGCTCTTCATCTACATCGCTCCACCAGTTGGTGACCTGCGTAATAGTCTCCCAGCCTTTTTCACTTGCGTTTGGAAACTCCATTCGTTCCCACTGTCCTCTCAATATTTCAAGAGGAATCTGTCTTTTACGAGAGAAGTTACCTTTTACGCAACGCTCCCAAGGAGCCGTTACCCATATGCAATGACGTGTAAATGTAGGGAACCACTCTACAAACTGCTGTCTCTGACTTGCTGTTAAAGAGTTAGTTGTAAGTATAACATCTTTGCCTGCAACTTCAAGGTCATGCAGGTCCTGATACAACGTATGCCATACTTTGAAAGTGTTCTTACGAACTCTTTCATCGCCGTTGATTTTAGCATAGTATTCATCAACGTCAAGAACTTCTGTTATGCTTGGGTTTAAATTATGGATATAATGCGACAGAAATGTCTTGCCGCCGCCACTTATTCCACATACAAGATAAAAATTTCCCATAGTTTACTCCTCTCTATTGGTGGAGGCATTAATAATTAGCATCAAATTTTAAGAATCTATCTTCAAAGTCCAATTTCCTTTTCAATGCTTCCTCATTGTATTTACCATTTCTCATGGTAACTTGCTTATATTCTTTCACGATTAATTTTGCTCGGTAATGTTTTTCTGGAACTAAAAGATAAGGATAAATTTCCGTTAGTAATTCTATCGCTTTATCCCTTTTAATTGACCATTGCCAACTATCTTTATAATGTTCCTGCTGTTTTCTTTTCTTAGATATAGAGCCACCGCATATCTTCTGCATATATATCAATAACTCTTCTGTCGTAGAAGCCACAGAAACAACAGGAGACTTATGCTCATTTGCGTGTAAAGCAGTAAGACATATACTTCCTTCTCCGTCAATTAATGCGGCAATATATCCTTTCTAAAAATCTGTTAATTCCATTATTCCACTCCTATAAATTGGTGGAGGCGAGGGAGGGTCGAACTCCCTGTCCAAACCTCGTCATATCTATCGTCTACAAGCTTAGTCCGTTTTTTATACGAAAGCGAGACCTTAAAGGACAAACAGGTCGGCGGTTCGTCTTACCAAGATAGTCCATCAGACACGGGTAAGAACGTGCAAGTGAACTGTTTTTTTAATAAGCTATATCACAGTGTGGCTTTCACTGTTTAATGATATAGTAAAGTATTAAAGTGCTGCTCAGGCAGCGATTGCATAATCTGCGTTTATATTTAAAAGTGGCTATATGGTTGCCGTCCGCTTGCAGATAGGGAACTCAGAAATCTGTCGAAACCTTTACGCCCCCATTTCATTTTCTATAAATATTATAACATACTTTATAGAAAATGTCAAATTTTTCTTTTGTTAAGAAATGCAGAAGGTGCGATATTTACTATCGCACTAAACTGCTCTCTTCTTTGCGAAGTAAATTGTCTCAGAGTTATATCCCTCTGGGTCAAATCCTGCTTCCATTGTTGGGAGATTCTCTACTTCGTAGTATCCCATCTTATGTGAGAACTGGTCCTTAAGCTGGTCATACTTCACGAAGTGGAAGTCGTGGTCACTACCACGATATGCGATGCCGTACTCATCTGGATTGAGCTCTTCCCAACCATTGATTTCTCTCATATCAGAGAAAACCTTAAGCATATTAAGTGCCGCGATGCGTACTGCAACTGGCGTGTTATAGTTATGGTCATTATAGAGCTGAAGAGCCTCTTCTGTTGCGTCCTCGATAGAAATACCTTCAGGCAATTCAATCTCGGAAAGTAAGTCGAGAATATCTGTTTCGCCATCGCTTACCTTTGTCTGAACATAATCATCAAGCTCGTCCTGATTAGGAGTGTCCATTTCTTGAAAAGCCCAATAAGAGTCAAAGCCGTTAGAAATAAGCCACTTCTCTTCTGCATTTTCTGCGATTGAACTTTCATTCATAATAGGAAGAAACCAGTTGAAAGTTTCAAGAGCGTAGCCGCCGCAGTTAAATGCAAACTGATTTACATTATCAGCGTTTCTTACACGAACAGAGTTGTAAGGGTCTTCCTGCTCAACTTCAGTGACAATAGTGCCATTGTAAGCATAGGCATAGACCATCTGACTGAACTTTTCACTCATTAGTTATCCTCCTTAGCTGCGGCACACATTGCCATAGCAAATGCGCCTACAATTCCTCCAAATATTGCTCCAAGAATAAACTGTGCCATTTCAGTGTCCTCCTTTACTGTACTTCTACAATGCGATAATCGCCGTAATCAAAGTATCCTTCATCAGCAATAAAATCGGCAACAAGGTCTTTTCCTGCATCAGCAAGTGCCATAATTAAATGCTGAACGTGATAAGGACGGACCTGCGGAGGAAGATTTGCATCAGCATAACGAGCTACCGCAAGTTCAACCTCACCAGTTTCAAAGTAGCCGCTTAATGGCAGGTCGATGTCGCCCTCGTCAAGATTTGCGAAGCTATAAAATTCGAGCAGCTCCTTATCAGGAGCATCTTCGAGTATGGTGAGCAACAGCTCAGCCATATCATCGAATACTCTGGGGTCCATATCAGTTGACTTAGAAGTTATTGCCCACATAATTCATTCTCCTTTCTTAGAAGCCTGCTATTCTTATATTGTATTCGCCGTCAGTCTCATCTGTCAAACCAAAAGCAAGACGACTTTCGTAAGACCGAAGGTCTCTGTAACCCCACTCTTCCATCTGAGCTACGATTGCATCGAGGAAATCCTCTGCGCCGCCTGCTTCGCCAGCCTCGCTATCCCATAGACCAGCATTTGAGAAGTCAATCATTATAATTGCTGAGCCAGCCTGTGCCGCCATATCAACGAAATCGAGAACGTTTTCAAGTATCTCGTCCTTAAAGATTACTGCACCTGCCATATAATAGTTTGTGTCGTCATTGGTTATACCCTGAAAATCCTGAATGGCAAACATATCTGTTCCCCAATCCTCAAAACTTTTAAATGTTATCTGCATTATATTTCCTCCTCAAATATTTTTCTTATTCTTGTGATACGCTCTCTAATTGGAGCGACCTCTTCTGGTTTGAGGTATTCAAAAATATCTTCAATACCCTCAAGTTCAAGATTAACCCTATCTCTAAGGTTGTTCTTGAGACCTCTTATCTTGCTTTCTGCAATAAGAGCCCTCTGTTTTGCTTGGAAAATTTCGTAATCCTTATCTTCCATATTAGTCTCCCTCATATTCGTCTTCGTCTGTACCATCGTCGCCCTCTTCTTCAAATGAATCTATCCACATCTGTGTGATAAGAATACCATTTATAGAAAGAGTATGGCGAGCGTCTGAATTTTCAACTTCCTTGATAGCATCTTCGCATCGCTTTATTTCACGAGTCATCATACAACTCCAATGAAACATATCTTCTCTTGTATCAGAGCAAGGGTCAAATTCAGCATTATTAAGTTCACGCTTCAATGCTTTCATTCTATCTTCAAAAAGCATTTTAGCGAGTGTCTTTGCCTTATCCATTGTGGAGCAGACATCGACTACATCATAGACAGAATTGTCAGTAGCTCCACGTCTTTTATGATAGACTATGAATACTGTACCGTCCATATAATCATTCCTTTCTCATCTTTTCTATATATATTATATCATAAAATATGAAAAAAGTCAAATTTTTTATAGCTAAAAGAAAAAGAGCCTCGCGGCTCTTTCTCATCACTTAATAAGTTCTTTGATTTGTCTTGTCATTTCCAGCTTAGAGTCAGAAAGATTTGCGAGGTCATAGTCGAGTTCGCTGATACGCATCTCGAAATTTGCCTTCATTTCCTTCATCACATTGTAATAGAAACTATACATCTGACGCAATGCCTTCTTACGAGCTATCTTCTTAGCATTTTCAACGTTGTTGACATCGCCGTCCTTGAGCTTAGCTACGCCGACAAATGCCTGTGGGCGCTGCTTCTGGAACTGAGGGAAACGCTCCTGATTGATATTGTAATATACAGCAAGAGCTCTCATATATCGGTCATCTTCAACGGACGGGGTTATAGTAACCTTAACCGCCCCGTTGAAAACCTTATAATCGGAAGTGTACTTAGTCTTAAACATCAGCCAAGTTCCTCCAAAAGCTTCATAAGACCATTGACGATGCCGAGACCAGCCTCCATAGCGCAGATAAACTCCTTCTTCTCGTCGTCTGTAGTAGCCTTCTCATACTCATTACGAAGCTCAGCAATCTTTATCTTGCAATCAGCCTTCTCCTTAGGAGTGGAAGCCATCTTCATGCCTACTTCCTCAAAAGCCTTGAGCTTCTCCTCGAACTTAGCATCGAGAGCACTTACCTTGGGCTTAGGCTCATCAAGCTTAAGGGTTGCCTTAAGTGCAGACTCAAGGTCTGAACCTGTGCCGCCGAACTCATCGAGCACACCGAAATCGGCACGTCTACCCTTGTAAGCTGAGATACCTCTGCCGTTCTTAGCCTTTTTACCGAGAGTAAAGGTGTACTCGTATTCGGTAGAAAGAGAGTTGTACTCTTCAATAGCCTGTTCGAAAGCCTCTCTTGCGAGCAACATTGTGCTCTCAGCTTCCTTCAGTGCCTTTGTCTTATCTTCCTTCTTGGCGCACTCTGCTACGCACTGAGCCATAGCAGTTGCTGAAGTATAAGTTTTACCACAAATAGGGCATACATATGTATTCATCATCATAGTCCTCCTTTATTAGTCAAAAAGATAGTGCATATAGCTCTGGTACTGAGCGTCTACCATATTGATGTTTCCACATCTTTCCTTTACGGTGTACTCGACCTTTGCACCAGTCTCGCCTACCTTAACCTTCTTCTTCTCTACCTCATTCTCACAGATAAGGATATTTGTGCCCTTGAGGTAGGTCATCTGTCCGCCACAGATGCGGCACTTGCCAAACTTGGCTTTCTGAGAAGCCTTCTTCTCTTCGTCGGTCTTGGGTTCATACTTGCCCTTAGCCTTTTTGAGATTGAGCTTGTCCCAGTCTCCCCACTGTACATATGTTCTTGGCATTATATAGCCCTCCTTAAAAATATAGATATATAGTTAATTCACTATGTGAAGTGAAATCTTAATAATAGAAGTCTAAGTCGTCATTATACGACTCTTCTCTGTCCTGCTGACGTTTACGCCGATATTGATTGCCGTGCGGCATATATTCGCTTTGTGAATGTTCCTGCTTCTGACGTCTCTTGTCCTTTTTCTTGAACTGATTCACTTCTCGTCTGTTCTTACTCTGCTCCTTATAAGCAGCGTCTTTTCCTGCCATTAGAACTCTGTTCCCTCCTCAACATCGAACATATCTTCATCGGACCATCTGTCCTCGAAAACCTCTTCACACTGTACAAAATCGAAATCGTCCATAAGATTTCTCCTTTCTGATTTTCTATATATATTATAACATCTTTTATGAAAAAAGTCAAATTTTTAATTGGTTATGAACAGACAGTCGTAATCAAAACCGCCATAATCAAAGATTACAGGAGTTCCGTCCTTAAGGTATCCGTAGTTACCCTCGTGCATATCCTCAAGATGAACGGCGTTAATCATATTAGAGAAAGCCTCAAGTGCCGCCTCGCCATAAGTTCTAAGAATAGCAAGAACAAAGTCGTTATTGAAACGAATATCAGTCTGGTCTCTGCTTGTATAAACCTTCTCCTTTTCGTCGTCTTCTGCATCTATAAAGCTATGATAGTCGCCTATCTCACTTTCAGAGCCAGCTACTTGTCTCTGGATATAAACAGGAATACCATTGTATTCTCCTATCCACTCATTAGGGAGGAAGATTCCAGCTATCTCACCGCAATCCTCAACAGATGCACAGATTTCGTTTTCTACGTTCATAAGGTCATAACCAGTAGTCTGAGCATCACACTCAAACTTTCTTTCAACCTCATCATAATTCTCGTACTCATCGTAATAACGCTGGTGAGCCCAGCAAGTTTCCTGCTCTATTTCGCCCTTTTCATTAAGTCTTTCAAGATAAACACGCTCTCCATAGATAGCTGTAATAGGCATCTTGATAACATATGGCTTGCCGTAAGGGATAATAACGAAACGAGAAGCTCCGTACTTGATAGTTATATCATTATTCTCCTCGATTTCGTCATTGAAAGCGAAAGGAGTAAAGTCCTCATCGTAGAGAAGATTAGAATAAGCTACATCATAGTCGCTCTCTACAGGTATATAGATACCTGTTGCATCTCTACCAAGTGCCTCCTTAAGTATAGAATAAACTTCTTCACGAAGTGCATCAGTAACGCCGATTTCGTTCATTCTATTCACTCCTTTCTCAACCTTTTCTATATATATTATAACATATTATATAAAAAAAGTCAAATTTTTATTTGTCAGGTTCTTCGGGAAGCTTTTCATCCCAGTGAATATAAAGATAGGCTCGTCCATAATAGCAAATAAAACTTAACTTTGAGCAGCTATGGTTTTTCAAAGTATATATATTGTCAAACCAATATCCCTGCTTAGTGAGAGTATCCCACATTTCTTCAGCAGGTATAGTAAGATACTCATCTACGGTGAGACAAACATAAGAACAACCTTTATTAGCCTCTTTTTTAATTATTTTTGTCAATTCTTTCCAAAATTGCTTCTTCTTTTGTAGACGTGCTTTTTCTTCTGCCTTCTTTATTCTTGCGGCGCTCTTCTCTGCCTCTCGTCTTATTTTATTGGCATTAAACATCTTTAAACCCCTCTCCGACAGGCGGCATCTCGCCACAGCCTGTATAATATCGTTTTCCGCAGGTACAATAAGCGCCCACATCTATTTCTCCGAACTCTGAATTGTATTCTACGCAATAATGCATTACGCCGTGCCCTTGCACGATGAGGTCCATCCATTGACAGACCTCTGCGTGTTTTTGTGCCCATTCGTTTATTTCTGCAAGCTCATCATTAGAAATACGAGCGTCAGCCTTATCCCAAAGTAATCCTGCCATTATATATTCTCCTTTAACTCAATCTTGAAAAGCGAAATGAACTTCTTAGTTTCCATAGACTCTACAGCATTTGCAAGACGACCGTCATACTCCGCGAAGTACAGTGCGCCGTACTTATTCTTGCTATAGTCTTGTGCGAACCACTTACGTGCTGTACGGTCGCCCTCCTCGAATGGATGCTTATTCTTCCAAAGAGCTACGTCCTGACGAATCTTATCCTCTATACCCTCAGCACGGTCAATCTGATGCTTAACATCGTCAAACATAGACTGGTACTCAGGAAAGTAAGATAAGAACTCGTGGTGGTCATTTGCACGAATAAGGTCTACGATACGCTCAAGAGTTATGACACCATTGTTCTTTGCCTTGTGCATCTCAAAGTAAAGAAGTGTCTTAATCTTTACACGGTTCCCTGCCGCGTCGCGAACTACGATACCCTCATGACCTTCTGGCATATCCTCAACGAGCTTGCGGAAACCTGCCTCATCATTCATGTAATAGAACTGAGGATATGCCACGCCCAGCTTAGCTGCGTAAGCAGAAATCTGGTCATAGTCTAACTCCTCAAGAGTATTCATGAAACGGACAGAAAGAAGATATACCTTAGTCTCAGGATAGTCGATGACTACCTTGTTATAAGGCGATACCAACTCGAAAGTCCAGCAGATGTTCTCGTAACGATTGCCTGCAAAAGTAGATAAAGGAAGTACAGACTCGAAGAGGTCTCCAAAAGTCTTGTACGGACCTACACCTGCAAGCTCAGCCTTGAAAGCATCAATAGTACTGTTGGTAGAAAGATGCCACTTGCCACGAGCATACCATACAGACATAATAGAACCATCAATCTTCTCGGTTGCAACGGCAGTATTCCAGTCGATATGAGCTGCATAACCCTCGTCGATGTTGAAGAACTTCTTGAAGGCATAGCGAACGACACGGAAATTGTCCTGAGTATCAAGTATAAGACCACGAGCCTCCTTGCAGATTTCCTGAGAGAAGTCGGAAGCTATTTGGTTATACTTGAAAAGAACGAAGCCGTCGTCCTCAGAAATTTTTAAGTTGTAAGGTGCATCAGCTAAAAGCTCACGCCAGTTATCGTGTGCAAGGATAAACTCCTGTATCTTTAACATTGATATTACTCCTCTCTGTAATCTATATTATAAACCTCTTTTAAGGTGTCAATCATACTTTTTTTATAATTAGGATACTTGTTATTTTTCAGCCGAGCAATAATCTGCTCTTTAGAAGCAGGTTGAAAATTATTCTCATTTGTTCCTGTTAAGCAATTCATATCGCCAAAAGCACAAATTTGACAATCAAAACACGGAACTACTTCATCCTCGTCCCAATGACCGAACATCTTTTTATCTCTCCCTTATGTATTGCCAAAGCTGATTACCAGCTTTTAACATCGCTTTTATTTCTTTACTGTTTTCGATTTGTTCTTTTTCTTCTGGAGTATAAAGCGACATAGACCAGCCACAGAAAGCAGGACTATCACCTTCATTGAAATCATAATTAAATCTATCAATTATTAATTCGATTTCTTCTTTCGTTAGGTCGAGAGTTACTTTCATTTTATCTCTCCTTCCGCCTGCAAAATATCTCGCATCTGCATATCATATTCCTCAGTATCTTGTCTCAAAAACTCAAGATAATGAGGACAGTCAGCTGTATCCCACTCACTATTAGTAGGGTGCGGCTCCCAAGGCGGAGAACGGAAATAGCATAAGCCGTCGCAGTCTGATGGAGACGATTTCCTCAATCCGCCAGCAGTTGTATATTCAAAAAGCTCACAGTCTTTACATTTTTCCATTATGTCCTCCTTAAAGCTTTCCCCTCTGTTTAGCGTCCTGAAGAATTTCAATAAGTTGACCTATCTGTTTAGTGGCGTGTAATGATAGTTCACCTTGAGTTAATAAATGCTCAGATGTATCTTCTAACATTATCTTAAGCATCGCCACTTCAGCTTCTAAGTTTTCAACTTTCTGTTCAAGAGCTAATAGCTTAGCGGTTCTTCCGTCCATTACTCCCATCTTAATCCTCCTTTATATAACTTATCTCATAAAGACCTGTGCAACCTATGCCGCCGTCTCTGAAGTCTGCATAAAGCTCTTCTTCAGTGCTCATATGCTTGCAGATTACTAAGTCCTCGAACTCTTCCAAAGCCTTTTTAACTACCTTTTTGGGGAATATATCTTCGTGGTCTAAGAGATATTTCATCTCCTTATATGCAAAGTCAACGGCTTCTTTCCAAGTCTTAAATGTTTTTGAATTTCTGAAAAAGTAACCTTCATATAATACCATTTAATTAAACCTCCCCAGATACTATTGGACCTTCAAATCTAAGTATGCGTGCCACGCCCCAGACCTCATACTGACAAGGATGTATACGAATATCCTTTGCAGGACGCTCAAGAGCTGTGCTTATTGTTTCATCAGTTACATTACATACGTAACCGCCATCGAATATTTCTCCGCAGTTTTCACACTTATATATTACTTTCAGTTTCATTATTTTTACTTCCTTTCCTTAACTTTCTATATATATTATATCATAAAATATAAAAAATGTCAAAAATTTTAAAGGGCGGCACATTACTATGCCGCCCTAATTTTATCTCCACTCGTCAATATTTGAGTCACATCCATCTTCACATAAAGCAGCGAAGGAATCGACTTTGTTCCCGTCCAGATAAAAGTCAAAATTTACAGAATTAAACCAGTCCTTGAAACCTTTTAGATAAATCCTCGTGTGCATAGAATGTATCTCAATATAATCAATTTCATAAAACTCGTTCAGTTCAAGTTCTTCTCTTGGATATTTTCCTCCGTCCCATCCTGCGGTAGGATGGGTAAATCTTGCCTGATAAAGTTCCATATTGCCGTCCTCCTTAAATTAATACATCTGATATAGAGCTATGATACTTTGTCCAATCTCGGTCAGCTATAACTATACGAGCCTGCCGATTCCACTTGTCAGCAGGATAAAAAACCGATGGATAAGGAAGCTTATTTAGTAAATCATAAATTGAATCAGTTTTGATATGGAGGTGGTCCTTTCCATCTTTTTCTACGAGTTGTCCATATTTATTTAGTATCTTCTCATATTTGTAAAGCTTCTTCTTTTGGTATTGTAATGATGCATCTGACTCGATAACAATATCAATTGTCGTCCGCATTCGCTTCAGCCTCCTTGTACGCCTCTGCAAGCTTGTCATAGAGTGCCATTATCTGCTTATGAGTCTCGTCGAACTCATCTACATTGAGTTGGTCTTCCTTCTTTTCTACCTTGTTAGAAAGAGTATCAGCGAGTTTCTGTGCCGCCATCTGATGAAATGCTCCGACACCTGCCGCAACAATAAGATATTCCGCAAAATCAAGTTCGAGTTTTATCTTCATATTCTCATTCATTTTCATTTGTCTCCTTCCAAGAAATTGTTAAGTCATATGAGCTGAACCAGTTACCCTCGTTATATTTAACTTCTGTCTTATAGCCAAGTTCACCTAAAACGTCCTGTACTATTTTTAAGTAATTGGGCATCTCTGTCCATATTGCAAATAAATAGTCATCTGATGTTATATACTTTGAACATTTAGTCTTTCCTCTGTCAATAGAGTCTTCAATTCTTTCCTTAATCTCTTTACTTAACTTGTCGATGTCTTTCTTTGTTCTTTCATAGAGATTACTGGCACCGTTAAGTCGTGCCATTTCAGCTGTTGGTAGTCCAGTGAGATTAGCTACAATTATGTCACGAACTTCTTTTGAAATATCACTGGCTGGTGGAGCTATTTTCTTTTTCTTCCTTCCGAACATTACTCTTCTCCTCTCAAAGTTCTTGGGTCAATCTTATCAGTCTCAGCATCTATCTGCTTAAAAATAAGCTCAATATTGAGAACATCTGATAAAGCATTTACTGATGAATCGCCAATAGTAGCTCCCCATTTTAACATAGAGTTGTAATAACCGAGACCTTTGGTAAGAGTTCTCAGCTGTGACAAGGTAAGGTCAAGCTGTACTTTTATTTCGTCCATTATATATCCTCCTTATAAGCATCAGGCCAGTTCTCCTTTGGACAAAAGCTAACAGGTTTCTTGTATCTGTAAGCCTTTTTGAGTGTACTCCAAACGCCGCCCTTCTGATGTCCATCGAAAATAGCAAACATAAAGTCACAGTTCTTCGCCATATACTCGTCACGGTCATTGTCGCAACCCCTTACCCAAGCATCATGGATATTAATAACCTCGTCTGCTCTCTCCATAATCTGATTATATACGGGGTCTTTTCTGCCATAACCTGTACAAGGACAAATACAACTTACCTTAACAGGAAAGCCTGACTGTTTCATTAGTGTGGCAACATATCCCATTACGATATCTGCGCCACTTGCCATACCTGTGAATACAGTTATTTCGCCGTACTTGTCGATAAATTCTTTCAGGGTATTATGTATCCAGTAACGAATGGGAGCCCATTCGTTACCTCTAACATCAAGGGGCAGACCAAGACGCTCTGGTCTGTGCCCCGTCATAGCTATTGTTTTCATTAGACTGCCTCCTTATAAATGAAAGTAATATCTGCTCCATACTTCTTCTTTCTCTTTACCTGTGAACTGCAACAGTCCTTTAAAGAGCCCTTAATCTGCGAAGCTTCCTGTCCGCAGTATGCAGAAATGAACTGTGCCGCCTGACCTAATCTGAGGTTCTCAGCAGTATTGCCGCCAGTTGTTACTGTAAAGAGAACACCATTGTCCTCTATATCGACTGGGATGGAAGAGCTGCCCTTCTTCTTATTCTTCTTCTGCTTTGTTTTAACAGAACCGTCTGGGTTTAATCCGTGGTTCTTATAGATATTCTTACGTCTGTTTGAAGAAAGGTCAGGTGTTCCTCTTAAACCGTGAATGTACTCAAAAGCACCAATCTCCTTGAGTCCCTCAATGAAAATCTCAAGAGCCTCATCGTGCTCATTTTCCTTCTTTGAAAGCCAACGGAGGTTCTTTAAAGAGTTGTCACGCTTATTGTGGTTAATGTGGTCAACTGTAAGAGTCTCATCTGCCACTGGCATCCAAGTCTTTAATACCAGACGATGAGCGGGAATCCATATCGAGCCGAAGCGGAAGATAAGGTATCCCTGACAAGGAGCAGGAAAGATTTCCTTCTTGTCCTTGTCTCTAAAGCGACCTTGATTGGATACGTATACATTATATTCTTTATTGAACTTCCAACGCTCTATTGAGAAATGAATATTGAACATAACTTTTACTTCCTTTCTGATTTTCTATATATATTATACCATAATATATAAAAAAAGTCAAAGAATTTTCAGTTCTTTGACTTTCAAAATCAGTTATGTAAACTCAATATCATAGATTTTCTTGCAGAATTTGTGTCTCTTAAAGGTAATATGACCGCCGATTTCAAGTCTTTCCCAGTCTCCCTCTGATATTTTATAGGTCTGATATTCTCCTTCGCCGTCTATTCCAATAACTTCATACCATTTATCGGTGCCGCGGCGCCGCCTATCTCCGAGCTGAGGGTTGTCAACATCATATGGAAGGTCACAAGGCTTTTCGCAAGGAGTAGTCCCCTCTAATCCGCTATTATCTATTGAGCCATTATTGCACCATTCATTAGTCTTATAATGGTAACGAGTAGTATAGTAATATTCATAATGATACTGCTCAGAATGATAATGTCCATCTGAGTCTGTGTATGAAGACCTGTCAACTACCTTTTTTTGATGTCGTATCTGTTCTGTCCATATATCATATGCGTCGGCAGGCGGCCACCAATCAGATGTGTGTGAGCAAGCTTCATAGCGCTGTACAGGTATATCCCAGTTCCAACGCAGATGCTCGATTGTCATTGAACCTGTTACTGGTATAGAGAGAAATATAATAATACTTGCGAGTATAGTTATAGCTATTGCTCCAATGCAGCCTTCTTCATGGTCGGAATAAAACTCTTTAATACGCTCTATCATAGCTTATTGTATCCTTTCTCTTGATGCTCCGCCGCCAAATCAAGAAGAAACTGCGGAGCGACTCGTTCTTCTTTTTCATAGTACCTGTTAATTTGTGCTGGTCTTGCGATAAGAGTTGTGACCAGCCTGTTTGTGATTGCATTATAGATGATAATGATGCCAGTATCGGTTATGCAATGTATCTCAGGACCGTCTTTATGACCTCTATCCCAGTAGAATTTTTCTATGACATTGCCATAACCGATGACATCGTGGATGAACTTCTCGCGTGAACTACGCTCATTTTTATAATGGCTTGTTCTCTCCATTTCTTATAAGCTCCTCTCTGTAAGGACATCCTTCGCAAGTATCTGTGTTACATTCGCCGCACCAAGCGTTTGCAGGGATAGGATTTTCAACGGGCATATTCTCATAGGGCTTTTTAAGTTCTCTTTCCATAAACTCTTCGTCCTCCTTCTGTACTCTCTTAAACTCTGCGATTACTTTTTCACTGAAACCTTGGAATGGTCTGTACTCATATTCACACCCCTCACAAGTGCCAGCACCGCATTCTCCGCACCAAACACCAAGAGCGTTCCAGCCTATTCCATCTATGTGTAAGCCACTCATTCCATTTCCTCCTTTTCCTTTTCAAGGAGTGCCTTGAACTCCATAACTCTCTGAATGTACCAAGGCTCCTCCATAGTCTTCTCAATAAGCTCCTTGTTGTTCTCAATCCACTCAACGCACTGACGGCGAGTCTTCTGGATAGTGATGCAAGTACCAGAGTAGAGGTCTGTTGCTGCCCACTTAGTCCAACTCTGACGCTTAGTGCAAATCTTGTGGAAACCGATTGTATAGTCATCGTTTGCCCAACCAGAGACAATCTTAATGGGCTTTTCAGCCTTGTCTATAAGTCTGATTGGGAATGTATGCTTACGAAAACCCATTAAGATACCTCCTTTTAATCAATCCATTTAAGTAAAATCTGACAATGTGTATTGTCTACAAGGTCTATGTCGAAGTCTTCCTTAACCTTTTCTTTCACAAAAGGAAGAATGTACTGTCTTGCGTAGACGATTTCATAGTTGCCGTTCTCGATTATTTTATTGAGTAAGTCCTCAAAGTAGATTGGGAAATAGTTTTCTCTTACTTCTCTTTCCCAGTTCTCGATATAACGATACTTCATAAGGAAATGAAGAACATCTTTGTTTTCAACTTCATAATTACTATCATTCTCATCATAGCCATTATGAATAAGGAAATTCTGCCACTGTTTTGTATCGAACTTGCATATGTTATTATAATACTTATTCCAATATTCATTACGAAAACAATGGATACCACTCTGTGTCCGTTCTACTATTGGGTTAATAAGATTTACAGACCTATCAACCATCATATCTCTGATGGCAATATACTTATAGTTATCATTGAGAACGTGATTCCAGAAGTCATCAATTTCCTCGTCAGTGCAATAAGAGTAAACCTCGTGGATAACGCTGCTAAGATTAAGAAGATAGTTTTCTCTTACTTGAACTCCTCCAAGGTTTGTTGCCGCCTTCATAAAAGGACAATTTGTTAATGCCCTATCAAGCATCTTCTCGTTATTATCGACTCCGATAAATTTAACGTTTTCATTATGCTGAAGATACAACTGATGATAAGCTTTGTCGATAAGTGCTCCGTTAGCACAACCGAAGTCAACAACGGCATCTATCTTCTCATTTTCGAGAAGCGGTATCCAGAACAGCTTATCATCAAGCGACTTCTGCATACCCTCTATATATGTTGTATAATTATCAATAGCTGTCATTTAACATCTTTCCTTTCATCTTTTCTATATATATTATATCATAAAATATAAAAAATGTCAAATTTTTATTAAAAAGAAAAGGGGCATAAAGCCCCTCTTTTATCTATTATCTACAGGAATATTCTCTAAGGTTGGAATATCATCGAAAGTCTCGAACTCATTGCACGCATTTTCATTGAACCAGTTAGTCCAATTATTGTTAGCCCAATACTGGGCGTCCTCAAGTTCCTTATTGTACTCCTCAACATCGTCCCAAAGCTTAGGGTCTTCCGCACCCTGCTTCCAAATTTCTATTCGCGCCGCGAGACCTCTGTAACGAGTATTCCATTCGTCATAGTGCTCTTCATATCCAGAAGAACTTCTCTCACTTGCATAAGTGCCTACAGCAGTAACAGTACCAAAAGCTCCTATAAGAGCACCTATTAAAATTGCCCAGCATAATCCATCGGGTATCCAGTCGGTTAATCCAGAAGGGAGTAGAAAAGCTGAAATGCCAATTGATGTCAATACAACGAATATAATTGTAAGTATCATATTAGTCCTCGCTTTCTATCATATTCTTTGGTATTTCAATCTTATCAAAATGCTGACAAGCGCTGTTATTAAACCAGTTTGTCCAAAGATTAGAGCTCCAGTATTGTTCATCTACAAGCTCCACATTGAAATCTGTTATATCGCTGAAAAGAGTATTATCTGCATTACCCTGTTCCCACAGGTCTATTCTTTCTTCCAGTGCGGCACGTCTGGTATCCCACTTTTTATATGAGTTATTATACTGGCCCTGTTCGATAGGGATTACAATGGCGCAAATTGCACTTGCTCCGATACCGCATATACAAAGCAGCTGAGCAAATAAGGCTACTCCGAAATGGTTGTCAAAATAGTGACGGTCCTTCTTTAAACCTATCACTCTTATAATATAAGCAATAACGATTGCGCTTACAAAAATTAACATAAGTATCATAATTAGTCCTCCTTAATAGACGTTCCTCTTATATCTGACATAAACATAACATACTGGTCAATAACTTCCTGCAAAAATTCATTTGCAGAAACTTCCTCCCATTCTTTTTCCCATTCCTTTACAGGGTCTTTTGCATCACAAGCCTTTGAGAAAATAGTATCTATCTCAACTGTTGGCACAGACGGGCCGCCATTATCATTATCCATAGAAGTCTTGAGCACAGGAATCTGATATTCATTGAATGAAACGCCTAATGCTCTATATACTTCAAATGGTACAGAATAAACGAATACTACTCGATTGTCTTTACGATTACGATAAGCTTTACCAACCAAAGGCTTTAATCTTTCTTTCTGTATCTCACGTCTCTGTTCTGAAAGATGGAAAAGCTCACTATTAATCTTTATTGACTCCTCATTAAGCTCGTGATATTTTTCTCTTATCTCTTCCAATGTCATATGATTTCCTCCTTACCACCAGACAAGATTATAAAATTCTTCTGGAAATGTGCCGTCAGCGAACTTTTTATCTGCTATCTCAGTTATCTTCTTAGCAAGCTGATTTATTCTATCAGCGTCTTTTTCGCCTTCCTCTGCATACTCTTCACCGTCAAAGTAAAAGGTTTCATCATCACATCTTTCAAAAGACTCATTACCATACATCTGAGCATAATTTCTCCAAACGATGTCGCCGATAATTTCAATGTCTCTTGCTTGAGCTTCAGTAAGCTGTACGTGCTCATACCAAATCTGTCTATGATTTGGTAATCCCATTTCCTCACAAAATATATCTGTCAAATCGCGGCAGTCTATTACTGGTATATTCTTAAATGATTCATGCATTAGCTTCTTTCTCCTTATCATCAATAATATAGTGAATAACATTATAAGCTTCGGGCCAGCCATATACGTGACCTACGCGTCCGTCATCTTCATTCCAAGGATAACCCATACAAAGTGGAGTATATGAGACATCTCCCACAAGATTATCCATACAATCGTCAAGCAATATATCAAGTTTGAGAAGTTGCTTCTGACGAATGTTTATAGTGTGACTTTCAACATATCCTTCAGGGAAGAAGCTAAGATTACGAGATAAGTGCTTAATCTTTTTGCGTAAGTTCTCAGGTAAAGAGCTGGTTACAAAATAAATTTCGTGCCCCTCTTGGTAAAGTTTCTTAATATACTTCCTTGCATACTTAATAAGTTTAACCTTTTTCCACATATGTTTAGACTCAAAGGCTTCCTGTACAAGAAGAGAATAGCCGGCTGGCAAATTTTTCTCCAACCAATACTCCTTTATATCTTCCATTTTAAGATTGAGGTTTGGAACTCTCTCGTTCAAATACTCGATAACCGCTTCGGTAGTATTAACAACTACATTATCTAAATCAATTCCTATTCTCATTTTCCACCTCTACAGGGACCCACATCAACTTAGTTACTGGCTTATGCTCACACTTTGTTGCCGCTTGAGCATCATACTCAGGAATACCATAGTCATCGTGATAAGCAAAGGTCATCATATAGGTTTCATTATCTTCAATTTCAAAGATATAATCTCGCCAGATGTATCCGTGGTCGAAATATTCGCCGTCTTGACTCTCATAAGGAAAGACCTCGTAGTTAAAGAGTACGGCAATTTCATCAGAAGTAATTATTATTCCTGACCTAAACTTCTCCTTTAATCTCGAAGCTATATACTCCATTTCCTTATTGGCTTCTTCCTCATTATCGTGGAACCTTGCGCTCGCCCATTGATAGTTATTGTAATTTTTAATTAACTCTGCATAATCGTATCCCATTTTAGTCCTCCTTATTTAACCTGTCCTTTAAGCAATACTTATCATAAAGCAAATCTATCTTCGCAATATCTCGCTGTGTTAATATTGAGAATGTGTGTGCTTTATTATGGATATTAGCTATTCTTTGTTTGTCTGACATTGCTTTTATATCAATAGGACGATGACGATTATCGTATATAAATATTAAGTCCTCTTTGATAATTTCAAAGACAATAGTATCACATATCTTGCGGTTCTGCGGCGCTCCATTCTTTCTGAGAGTTCCGACCTCGACGCCGCCGTAGCGATTTATAATATTACGATAGAGCTTGACTGCTTCTTCATTATCTGCATAACAACGCCACTCGGCACTTTCGATACCATACTTCAAGAACATATCCTTAAACATCTGAATAGCATCTTTCATAAAGGTTCTGTTGTGCTTTCTGAAAGCCATCAGTCCGAAGTTCATTGCACGCTTTGATGGCTCATATACCCAATATGAGAAGAAGCCGACTACCTCTCCCTGCTCATTAACAGAAACAAACTGATACTGATTATCTGGCTTATCTGCTATATCAGGTATGCCAGGTGTCGTATCATAGTAGTACATATAATCGGGGTCATACCAAGTCTCAGCAATCTTTTCCTTTAGCTGAGCTTCATATAATATTGCAGGTTTAATCATTGCTCTCCCTCCTTATTTCATAAAGAATTGTACGAAATCGAAGTTTATCTTTAAACACTCATTGCATAGATGTACTTCTTTATGTTCTACCAAAAACAGACCTCTCCTTGGGTAAAGAACTATTCTATTATCAGTATGCTCACCATATGAGATTTTCTTTTTACATCTATCGCAATAATATTCTATAGTTTCCTTTTTCATTAGCCGCCCTCGTTTTTCTTTCTCAAATAAAACTCGAAGCCGCAATTACAAACAAATCCTTTGTATAGAATTCCTGCTCGCGGCGGCGCAAATATAACGAACTTCATCCAATGCTTTGGGCATTTATATCGTCCGCTATTACCGTCATCATTGGCATTTGCAACGTGTACTCTAAAGAAAGAACCAAGTTCGTCAAGTTCCTCT